>Ga0214923_10002918_pt1 | contig 22020 bp, 20 predicted proteins | sample LL1510_MetaG_FD_177993 | JGI IMG/M metagenome (GOLD analysis project Ga0214923, IMG submission 177993) | Freshwater microbial communities from Lake Lanier, Atlanta, Georgia, United States - LL-1510 | ecosystem: Environmental > Aquatic > Freshwater > Lake | place: USA: Georgia | collected...
CAGGAGTTGGCAGAGGTCGTAGTAGTTGACGGTGTGCTCGAGGCTGTCGTTTTGAGCGGCCTTTTTAAAGTCGGGAACTGGAAAAATTGCTGTGCAGAGGATCTTTTGGAGTTGGGCTCGTTCCTCGGGAGGTACTCCCAAATGGCAAGTGAGCTCGAGATCGACGATGGACAGAATGGGAGCCATGCGGAAAGGGTAAGGGAACCTGCAGGTTGAAGAAAGCATCGAAGCATCAAAGCCAGCCGCAGGTTTGACTCGTGCAAGCAAGTGACTACAATGGTTACATGATTATGAATCTGAGGGGGTCAAAAGCGAAGCTGAGTATGCTGGTGGAACGGGCGGCGGCGGGGGAGGAGGTAGTGATCACGGTACGCGGAAAACCAAGGGCGAAATTGACGGGGATGGGTGAGACGCCTCATCCGATTCCCGATCGATGCTGGGCGGATGAATTACGAATGTTGCAGAAAAAATACTCCCGATGGCCGCGCGGTAGGAGTCGTTCTGTGCTGGATGATCTGCGGGAAGATCGGTTCGAGTGAGCGAATACTGGGATACTTCGTGTGTCCTAAAGCTTTACACTTCGGAGACGGATTCGCCGAAATTACTGGAGCTGGTGGAGCTGAGTCCAAAGCCCATCATTCTCTCCACCTTGGTGAGAGCCGAACTGGTTTTTGCTTTTCTTAGAAAGGAGAGGGACGGACAGATTCGAAAGGGTGGAAGTGCGGTTTTGCTGGAGCGTTTCGAATTGGATGGGGCGAAGGGCCGGTTTCGAATGATTGCGGTTGGAAACGAAGTTCTCCGACGATCTGAGGTTGTGGGTCGGGCTTGTTGGCAGGGGGGGCGAGGCGTCCCATTGCGGACGTTGGATGGTTTACACCTAGGGACAGCGATCCATTGCGGGTGCCAGACGATCGTGGCGACGGATGCTAGGATGCGGGCGGGGGCCAAAAAAATGGGGCTAAGGGTCCTGCCGTAAGCCAAGGGTAGTATCCCGCTGGGGCTCTGCGATGTATTCGTAAATTTGCAAATAGGCTAATCTTAGATTAAGCAAGAGAAGTCCTAGGGGTTTGTTTGCGCGCGAGGCATGACTTTGGGAAGGAGAGTGCGTTTCTTGTCATGGGCACCCCGAGCCTATTTTATATGCTTGCCGATCTAGTCTTACCGGCCTGATAGTAATTAAATGATTTTGGGGAGAAGTTTATTCCAAGGGGTTACGGTTGTTGCCTTTTCTGTTTTTGCACCCGTGACGCAAGCTGAGCCAGTGGCTCCCGCTACCCCAGAGGCGGCGGCGGAGTGGGCGCGAACCTTGCCGATGAACGAGCGGATGCAGGCTTTGCACGGTATTTTAGCGGGGTGGGCAGAGTCCGATCCCTTGGCGGCCATTCAATGGGCAGAGAATCTCGATGAGCAAGAGAAGTGGGTTTTAAGCAACGTAATATCAACTTGGGGTCGAAAAGATCCAGTTGCCGCCTCCAAGTGGGTGATGGAAAAACCTGGCGGACTAGACCGGAACCAACTCCTTGAGAGTTTGGGACAAGCTTGGGGTGGAAAGGATCGGGATCAGGCCATGAAATGGGCGGACGGCTTGAAGGATGAGCAAGAAAAAGCGGCTTTTGTCGGAGGAGTGGCTTTTTCCTTCGGCATGAATGAACCTCAAGGGGCGATCCAGTGGGCCGAGAAATTAGCCGACCCTAAAATTAAGGAGGCCAGTCTTGTTCAAGCGGTACGTGCTTGGGGGTATCGGGATCGGACCGCGGTTGAAAAATGGTTGGCAGGACTTCCTGAGGGCGACCTAAAAAAAGCCGCTCAAGAGGGCCTCAAAAACCGCATCGTTCGACGGCGGGTAGCGAACTCTCCTGCAACCCAGCGCAAAAAAGTGGTTCTGCCTTTCGAAACCCCGGCGGAATTACAACGTTTAGTGGAGGCTCCCGTCAATCAGGCGAGGGAGGACGCGATCACTCAATATGTGCTGAAATGGTTTGAGCAGGACAAGGAAAAGGCCACTCAATGGGTAGCCGCGAAATTACAAGGTTGGGTCCTGGCAAAAACCGCTGGAGCCGTTGCCCGTAAATGGTCTCAGTCTGATCCCATCAAGGCGGCGGAGTGGGTCTGGCAAGTGCCCCCCCTTTGGCAGGATTTTCTTTCTTCTTTGGGATGCGAATGGGCAGCCGATATGCCGGACAAGATTGCCCCACTGGTTTTGAAATGGCGGGAGGGCGCGAGACGTCAGGTGATACTACGCGGCGTTTGTAATGCATGGGGGCAAAAAGACCCAGTAGCCGCTTTGGCTTGGACGGATTCATTGCCGCCGGGTGATACGCGCAAATACGCCCGGAAGGGGTTGGTGGTTGGGTGGACCTGCAAGGATGATGCAGGGTGCCTGGATTGGATCAACCAGCTCACCGATGCATCTGAAAAGAAAGAGGCCCAGCACTATCGAATGCATGGCTTGGCCAGGATTCGGCCTCAAGAGGCGCTCAAAGAGATGGAGTCACTGGCGACCGATCCATCAGAGCCACCCACCTATTGTGTTGGGAAGGAATGGGTATTGGCCAATCCTCAAGCTGCGGCGGATTGGGCCATGGGCCTTCCGGATGGCTCTGCCAAGGAGCAGGCGCTGCAGGCGGTGTTGCGGCAATGGGTTTATTCGGATGCAGTTAGAACCGCGGATTGGTCAGCTAAATTGCCTCAGCAGCAAAGCAGAGATGCGGCTCTGGGGGCAGTGATGGAGAAGTGGGTGGAACAAACTCCCCAACAAGCCTTATCTTGGGCCGAAGGGCAAAAGGATACGGCGGTCAAATTGGGGGCCTTAAAAGGATTGCTGCGGGCGTGGGTCAGCGTGGATCCGGTGGAATCCAAAAAATGGTTTACCCAAATGCCCGCAGGAAAAGAGAAAGAGGTTTTGCAAGAGGAGGTCATGTTAAATCGGGATGACTGCATTTCGTCCGGCGAAATGGCGCCCGAGTTTTCGGTCAAGACTCTGGAGGGCAAGGCATTCAAGTTGTCGGATTATCGTGGCAAGCATGTCTTGTTGGATTTCTGGGCGACATGGTGCGGACCTTGCCGTGGGGAAACACCCAACCTGAAGGCGGTGTATGAAAAGTATGGCAAGAGAGAGGACTTTGTGATGATTGGCCTCTCGCTAGACAAAGACGTGGACAAGCCTCTTGCTTATGCAAAGGAAAACGGCTGTGCGTGGGTGGATGGTTTTCTCGGAGATTGGGGAAAAGATACGGTTACAAAAAAATATGGAGTGCATGGTATTCCCTCTATTTTCCTTATCGGGCCTGACGGCAAAGTTTTGGACGATGGCTTACGTGGCGATGGAATCATGCAGGCGGTCAGCGCAGCCTTGGATAACAAAAAATAAATCAGATGTAGTTACGCTGAGGGCTTCTTCAGTAGGGCCCAGAAAATCAATCCCACCTCCAGCAGGGCGAAGAGGCCGACGTAAAATTGGCCGCCGTTGCCAAAGCCATAGCTGTGCAGGCCTTTGCCCAGAACGAAGTTCACCCCGTACCAGGCCATGAGGATGGTGAGGAAGCAGGCGATGGTGCCGATGGCGAGACCATAACCGCCCCACCACCCGCCAAGGCGGCCGTGCAGCAGAATCACGTAGGAGAGGAGGGCGATGAGGGCCCAGGTTTCCTTGGGATCCCAGTCCCAGAACCGACCCCAGGAGTAGTTGGCCCAGACGCCGCCCAGGATCACTCCTACGGCAAGAAGCAGGACTCCGATTTGGAGGCAGCGATACAGGTGGAGAACCCAAGGATCGTCGGCAAGAGGTGTGCGGGCGGATCGGACGGAGCGGATGATCAGGAAGTGGGCGAGGCCGGTCGCCAGCGCAAAGGCCCCGTAACTGAGGGTAATGGTGAGAACGTGGATCGTGAGCCAGAAGTTGCTGCGCAGGACAGGGACAAGGGGGTTCAGGGAGGGGTCGAGAACGGCGGGTTGAAGGTCGGAGGCAACAAGGGCGAGGATGACGACCGGGGATGCGGCCAGCAGGTAAATCGTCGAGCGGTATCGGTAGGCAAAAAAGACGGCGAAGAGGCCGGCCCCGAAAGCAACCCAAAGGATGCTTTCATACATGTTGGTGACCGGTGGACGACCCGCGATCCAGATGCGGGCGGCAAACCCTGCCAGCAACAGGAGCAGGCCGAGGTGTGCAAGGGCCCGGCCCCAAGGGAGGAGGCGATGCTTCGGGTCCCGTCCTGCGATCAGAAGAAAAATCGCGGAGAAAAGCCAGGCGATCCATGCCCAGCGGAAGGGGTGAAAGTTCAGGTAGGCGACTTCGGTTTGGATTTTGGGACGGGAAAAAACTCCGCTCCTTTGCTGTTCGAAAAGCTGATCGATGGAAAAAGGGATTTGAGGGGAAGACCAGGCCGCATCTGCGGGGGATCCGCCGGGTGGCGGGATCACACGAAACGCCTCGCCGGAGGCGAGAGAGGAGAAAAGGCGGATGCGAAGGGAGACATTCTGGGCGGCGGCGGCAAGGGGAGGAATTTCACTTCGGGCACCGCTGGCGCGGGAGAGTTCGGCTTGGCGGGTGAGCTCTGTCAATTTGGGAAGATCGGCCAACTGTCGGGGGGAAAAGAGGCGAACATTCTCAGACAGGGAGAGCTCCCGCCGAAGGGCGGGGTCGTCCACAAGGAGAATGGGTTCGTTCTCCCAGCCTTTGGGGCTGATCCAGATGGAGAGGATGAGTTGGCGGGAGCCGATCCTGCCGAGGTCGGGAAGCGTGATGGAGGAGCGACCGCACATGGAGGTGGTGATTTCCCGTGCGAAGGAGAGGAAGGGTTTGATCCGGCCGCGGTGTTGAATGGCGAGGGAGTCGAAAGCGGGGTCATCCTTTGCCAGGCGGGGGGTGGTCTGAGAGGGGGCCGGCATCGCGGTCAGCCCAAGGGTGAGAAAAAGAAGAAGAGGGCGGATCATCGGGAGGGTTGAGACTGGGGCCCACGACGAAGGTAGAACATGGAAAAGATGCCGGCGACCATGAGAAGAGAGCCGCTCCATTTGAGAAGCCAACCCGGATCATGAAGGACTTGGAGCGTGGTGCGGTTCAGATCCTGCGGATCCCACCCCGCCTGCGAGAATTTGTAGGAAAGGCCGGTGACTTGGGGAAGCAACCCGGGCGGAAACGTTGCGGGATGATTCATCTCGAGTTGGGCGGGAATTTCCAGGTTCTTTTTGGCATCGGCAAAGGTGATGGAAGCGCGGAAGTTGGCGGGCTCGTCAGTGCCGGGGTCGCGGGGAACATCGAAGGAGTCGAGACGGATGGAGAAGGGAAGGGATTGAAGCTCGAGACCAAAGCCGATGCGGGAGGCCGCATTGGAGGAGGTCAGAACGGCGGAGGTGCCAGAAGCGATCCATCGTGCGGCGCCCGAGTTTCCATCGGGGGAGCGCAAACGGGCATGCAGGGCGGGGCGACCGGGGCGAGCACCTCCTTTTTCGGCGGGCAGGGTGATGGTTTCGATCCGGGCATTGTTTTCAAGCGAAACGAGCTTGGCAGACCAACCTTTCCAGCCCGGAGAGAATATTTCGCCAGGGCGAACGGATCCGGTGGCGGGGGTGGGGGAGGATGATTCGCCGAGAAAAGACAGGGTGCCCGGGATGGGGCCGGGGGAGAGGGTGAGTCGGGAGGGTGCGGCATCGGGAAGATTCCCCTCGAGCATGACCAGAACCGCGGGATTTTCCGGGCTGTCCCCGTCGCTGGCGGGTTGGCCGTCCTGGAGGGTGAGGTTGGGCCAGTAACGCGCGACAAGGATCTTTGTCCCTGAGAAGTCGTCCATGGTGCGGTTAAGAAGATCGGCCAGGCGATAGACTTCACCGGAGCCGTCCGGTCGTAGGATCTCCAGTTCGAGGGAATCGGTTGCTTTGCGGGAGCCGAGGAAAAAATGGAAGCCACTGGGTTGGCCGGAGGTGTTGTGAATGATCGGTTGGGCGGGGTCCTTGGCCAAAATCATCTGGGTTTCACGGAACGTGGGGACAGAGGAGGGGCGGGAGGATTTCGGAAGGGCGGGAACGAATTCGACGGAGGCTTGGGAGCCGAGGTCGGCACGGGAATCGGAAGCGGAGTTGAGAACCAGGGGAATGCGGATCGGTTCATTGCCGAAAGGACCGGTGAATTCCAAGACAAGGCCGGGATTGGGGGATGAGGGGTCGGGAGTGAGCTCGGTTTTCTCGATGGAGCTTCCGGTGTAGCCATCGATGACAAGTTGAACATCGGAGTCCGGCAGGGGGAGAAAGCGGGGCCGATCGGGACGCGGGGTGCGGACCTCGGGGTCGAAGGGGGTGGAGAAAAGTTGGCCGGTCGCCGGGCTTTCAACCGTCAGACGCGGACGATCGAGGAGGACTTGGGTTGCTGGGGTGGCTCCCCGGGAGAGGTCGACGGAGCCCTCGAACCCGCGTGCCCTGCCGAGGAGAGCCCCGCCCAGCAGAACGATGATCCCGGCGTGGGTGATGACAAATCCTGCGTGATGCCGTTGCCAGGGCCAGCGAGTGGCGGCGGAGCAGATCAGGTTAAGGCAGAGAAGAGTGAGCCAAAGGTTGAACCAGGGAGAACCGTACACATAGGCACGTGCCACGCGGGCACTGAAACCGGATTCCAGAAAGGTGGCGGCGGCACAAACCCCGGTGAGGGTGATGAGAAGGAGCATCGCAAGGTCGAGCGAACCGAGGGCATGAACCGCCCGCCAGACCGGGGAGTGGGTTCGGCGTGCCAGGATCTTTTCCTCGCGCGACTCAGGAACAGTCATGGGGAAAGAATAGAGACAACCGGGGGGAGAACAAGGGGGCCCACCTTATGCACAGGTTATTCCCGAACCTGCAGGGGGGGAGCTGGGGAAGGAATCGCAGACCCGACGAGGAGGGAGGAGGATTTTTCGGTGAAGGTTTTCCTCGTGCTATTTTTTGGATTTGTTCTGGGAAGTTGGGCCCAAGAGATGGGTCAACCCGTTCGCGTTGGAAAAAAATTCGGATATGCGGACGGGGCAGGAGGGTTTCTGGTTCCGCCGAGGTGGGATTGGGCCTGGCCGTTGACCGAGGGAAGAGCGGGGGTTCGCGAGGGCAGAAACTGGTATCTGATCGGCGAGACCTTTCACCGGGTGGGGGAGGGACGATACGATTGGGTCGGCCCTTTTTGCGGGGGATTGGCACCCGCGCGGGATGGAAAACTTTGGGGTTTGATTGACCGGAAAGGGGAGTGGGTGGTGCGGCCTTATTTCTCCGATGTTCGCCCGTTTCGGGAAGGGGTGGCGGCGGTTCAGTTGGGGGGTCAACCCGGGTTGGTCGACAAGAGCGACTATTTTTCAGGAGTGTCGGGGGTGCAGAAGGATTCGCCGGTGGGGGATCGAATGGCACCGGCGGGAGTGGGAGGAAAGTGGGGGTTGATCGATGGGCGCGGCAACTTTCTGGTGGAGCCCTCCTTTTGGGAGATGGGAGATTCAAGCGAGGGTTTGATCCCCGCAAGGATGGAATCAATCTGGGGTTACATCGACCCGCGGGGGAACTGGAAAATCCAGCCTCGGTTTTTGCGTGCGAAAGCGTTCAGCAAGGGTTGGGCCCAGGTGAGTTGCGAGAATGGAAAGGACGGGTGGATCGACCCGGAGGGCAAGTTTTTCTCCTGTCGGCCAACTCCGCAACTGGCCACGGCGTCGGCTCGCTAGCGGGGCGGATCGAGGTCGATGGTTTGGCCTTGGCGGGCGAAGCCAACCGGGATTCCGGAGCTTTGTGCGGATTTTTGAAACTCCGTTTCAAGACCGGCAAGAGTGGTGTCGGAGTGCGTGGGATCAAAGTGGGTGATGAGGAGGCGACGCGCGCGGGCGGCAACCGCCTCCCGCAGGCACAACTCGGGAGTCCCATGGCCCCAACCGACCCTGCTTTTGTATTCGGCCGCGGTGTACTGTCCGTCCGAGATGAGAAGATCGGTATCTTGCGCGAGTCGGGTGAGAGGGTTTGGGGAGGAGGCGGGGGGCTCATGGTCGGTGGCAAAGACAAAGGAGCGTGCCTTTCCGACGGTCGCCCCTTCGATCCGGTAAGCGAGGCAGCCGCCGGGGTGGGGGAGGGAGGCGGCACGTATCTGCAGAGAGTCAGGGCCGGAGGTTAGTTTGCAATCCTGGTCCGGCTGAATCTCATGGAAAGTGAATCGGGCGCGGAGTTGGGGGAATCCGGCGGGGAAAAAGGGCTCGCTTTGCTGTGCGTGAAGCGATCGCTCGATCAGGTTTCCGGCATGTGCGCCGGGTAGCCGGGGAGAGTAGATGGTGATGGTCACCCCGTCCTGAAAAGCGGGGGTGAAAAAAGGAAAGCCCTGCAAGTGATCCCAGTGGGAGTGGGTGAAAAGAAAGGTGAAGGAGGTGCGACCTTCCCTTGCCCAATTCAGTCCGGCTTGCCGCAAGCCGGAGCCGGCGTCGATCACGAGAAGGTTGTCTTTGCCCCAGGCGAGGCTGAGGCAGGTGGTGTCCCCGCCAAATTCGTGGGTGGGAGTGGCTGCCGTGGACGGGGATGGAATACTTCCGCGGGTGCCCCAGAAGTGGATCTTCATGTCTTCCCTTTGCCGGCGGGAAGGTGGCGGGCCAGGAGCAGGATATTCCTGTTTCCGACCCTGCGCCTTTCGATTCGTTGAAATCCGTTTTGCATCATCAAGGTGCCCCATCCGCCCACCCCTAACTCTCCGGCCTTGCGACCTGTGCTATTTTGCGGATCAAAAGATTTTCCATGATCCGAAATTTCGAAAATCAGCTCCTCCTTGGAGAGTCGGATTTCCATGTGGACGGGCCCGGGGCGGCTCTCATAGGAGTGGATGTGAATGTTGGCAAGCGCCTCATCCACCCCGCTTAGGATCTTTCCTGAATCGAGATGGTCAAAACCCGCGTGGATTGCCCACTGTTCGGCCAGATTCCGCAGGCCGTGCAACCGGGGCGGGGCGAGCTCGATATCGATCAGCGATGCGGGGGTAGAGGGGGCCTCGGGCACGGGAACACCGTTAATCGTTGGGAACTGGGGCGGGAACGACCTTGTCGGTCTTCAGGATGGTTTCCTCGGACGGAAGGCGGGGAACCGGGCCACCCCAAAGGAGGCGCCAAGGCTTGCGTGCCACGGTTCCCATGAAAGTTTTGGCATACGTGGCGACCACCTTAAAGTTCTCGAGGACATTTTTCAGGTCCAGGATGGCCTGACTGATGGCGGAGTCATTCTTTGTGAGAAGCTCGTTCACGCCGTCGAGGAGTTGTTTCCCGGAGGACATGACTTCATCCAGGTTGGCGGAGTGTTTGGCGTACAAAATTGTGCCCGGGGGAAGCGGGGGGTTCATGACCGGGCCCGGCTCCAGATTGAGATACTTCTCCGCCAGGACGGTGTCGGAGATCACCGACGCCGTTGTTCCGACGCGGAGGATGGGGAGGGGGTGGCGGATTTCGACGACCACCCGGATTGAGCACCCCGGGGACTCCTTGGTGCGCTCCTCATCGCTCAGCGGACGGAGGGAACGGATCCGGCCGGCGATGGTGCCCGCATATCGGACCTGCGCCTGGCGATCCAGTCCGACGGCACTCGGAAGATCGATCGTCAAAAGCGCTTTGGGGCGGTTGAGATCGGTTCCGGAGATTGCCAGGGAGAGAGCTCCCAAGAGCACGAGGCTGCAGAGGATGACAGCCGCCGCGATGAGGAAGTCGGAACCCACTTTTTTCATAAGGACAAGCTTTCCATTCAGCCCTCTTGGAGGAGATGTTTCAAGTAATCATCTTGCGAAAGCCGGAAGGCAATCGGGCCGTCCGCCTCCCCGCGGACGAATTGTTGCAGGAAGGGATCGGGATTGGCACGGATTTGGTCGGGGGTGCCCTCCGCAATAATCTCCCCCTGACGGGGTCCGCTCCCGAGCATCAGCATGTGGGTGGCGATGCGAAAGCTGCTGGTCATGTCGTGGCTGACGACGACGGCGGTGACGCCGATCTTGCGTGTGCTGTCGAGGGTCAACTGGTCCACCACGGCGGTCATGACGGGGTCGAGCCCGGAGGTGGGCTCGTCGCTGAAGAGGAGTTCGGGATCCAGGGCGAGGGCGCGGGCGAGGCCGACGCGTTTTCGCATGCCCCCGCTCAGCTCGGCGGGCTTAAAGTTCTCGAACCCAGTCAAGCCCACAAGCTCCAGCTTCATTTTCACGATCATTTCGATGAGGGAGGGGTCGACCTGGCTGTGTTCCTGAAGGGGAAGGGCGATGTTTTCGCCGACGGTCATCGACTGGAAAAGGGCGCCGAACTGGAAGTTCATTCCAAAGCGAAGTCGGATCCGGTCGAGCTCCTGGGGGGAGGCTTTTGTGATATCCTCCCCGAACAGCAGGACCGACCCGGAGGTGGGTTTTTGGGCTCCGATCAGAATGCGAAGAAGGGTGGTCTTCCCGCAACCGCTCCCTCCCATGATCACAAATGTTTCCCCTTTGCGGACCTTGAAATTCAGGCCGTTGAGGACGGCACGTCCGTTGTAGGATTGAACAAGATCCCTCACCTCGAGGATCACGTCCCCGGAGGGATTTGTTTTTTTCGGGGCGGGGCTCATAGGACGACGTAAAACAGTCCGGTGAGGAGCGTGTCCGCGATGATGATCCATAAAATGGAGTAAACCACGGCGGCGGTGGTGGCCCGACCGACCCCCTCCGCACCCCCCTCGACATTCAGCCCCTGAAAGCACGCGATGGTGATGATGATGTGCGCAAAGACGACGGTTTTAATGATCCCGGAGTAGAGATCCCATAGCTCCGGCCGTTGCATGGCCCGCATGATGTAAAAGGAGCTGGGCATGCCCATGTCCAACGTGCAGACCACCCACCCACCCGCCAGGCCGACGCAATTTCCAAAGATGGTCATACAGGGGAGCATGATCATCAGTGCGATAAAACGGGGAACGACGAGGTAGCGGATCGGATCGATGGCCATGACGCGGAGCGCCTCAATCTCCTCATTCACCTTCATCGTGCCGAGTTCCGCGGCGACGGCGGAGCCGCTTCGCCCCACGACGATGATGGCGACCAGGAGCGGGCCCAGTTCGCGCATCAGACTGAGGGAGACGAGATCGGGAATGAAGCTGTTGGCCCCCATTTTCCCCAGCTCGGTGGAGCTTTGCATCGCGAGAATGAAGCCGACGCTGAGGGAAACCAGACTGGCCATGGGGATCGCTTGAACCCCGATCCGTATGACTTGGGCGAGAATTTGGGAAGGGACGAGGATTCCGGGCCGGGTGAAGCCATAGAGAATCCATCCAAAGATGCGGAGGTTGAGCAGGCCGTAGGTTTGCCTGCTCCCGCCGGCATTGAGGAGGCTGTCGAAGGAAAATTTCAAGCGGGACCACCGGCCAGGGCCTTCCGTGCCTCGGCCTGATCGGGAAAGATCGAGAAGACTTCGCTGAGGCGGACGAGATCGAACGAACTGCGAACCCGGGGCGCGAGGGAGCAAATCGCCATTTTTCCCGAGTAGGCTTTCGAGCTTTGATAGTACTCAATCAGCGTCGCTAGGCCGGACGAGTCGACATAGGCAACGGCGGCAAAGTCCAGGATCAGTCGGGGGGTTTTTGCCTTGGCCTTTTCCCGCAGGGTCGTGCGGAGAACGGGGGACTGATTCAGGTCGATCTCCCCCGAGAGGATGAGAATCGTGATTGAATCATCATTTTTTTCCCGGATCTCCATCAGCGCAAACCCTACGCAGAGTTGCCCTTGATCCCAAGTGCAAAGGTGGAGTTTTTATCTGGAGATGGGGTCCCTTTGTGGAGAGAATGCATGAATGAATTTATTGGGTCTTTTTCGCCCCCCCCCGATGGATCCGCTCCTGCAGGTGGTCTCGGGCGTCCCGATCTTTCGGGATTGCAACCGGGCGGAGTTGGAGGCTTTGAAGCTTCATTTGCATGAGCGGAATTTTCTGGCCGGTGAGATTGTTTTTGATGAGGGGGAGGATGGGGAGGGGATGTATGTGGTGATCCGTGGAAAATTACGTGCCAACCGGAAAGGGATCCTGACCAAAAAGAGCCTGGGGGTCATTCAGGCGGGGGAATCCTTCGGTGAGATGGCTCTGCTGGGAGCCGGGCCGAGAATGGCGACGGTGGTGGCGGAGGAGGACACAACGGTTTTGGCCATGTTCCGGCCCGAGCTGGTTGCCTTGGCACAAGCGAGGCCGCGTTTGGGCTATAAAATCGCCATGGGTGTGGCCCTTGTGCTGGAGTCCCGCCTCAGACGGTTTGCGGATGGGCAATCCACCGAGCCTTCTGCCACGTGAAGCCGGGACTTTCGGACGAGCGGTCGCTGGAACATCCGATCATCTGGATTGCGGTCATCGCCGGGGCGTTGGGTTCGATCCTTCTTCTGAAGGCGGTCGCTTGGCTCGCTTTCCCGCTGATTTTGGCGGTGGTCCTCTACTACCTGGTGCAACCCCTTCTTCAACGGCTGCAGTTGGCAGGGGTGACTCCGGGGCAAGCTCTCGGGATCTTTCTCGGGGCGGCGACGATCCTTACCCTGATCTTTTCGCTTACGATCCTGCCCTCGATGTTGAACTCGTTGGCGGATTTTCAGAACCAGATCCCGACGTACTGGGATCGGCTCCAGGGGGTGCTGCGGGACAATCTTCTGGCTTTAGAGAGCCGTTTTTCTTTTGCAAAAAAAGCCGGGTTGGCCAACAGCCTACAGGAGCAGTTGAATCTTTTTCTGGCGGGGTCGGGCAAGGAGTATATCGCGGACGTGGCCCTCTTTCTCCTCCACTGGCTGCCCAGTCTGCTCCTCGTTCCTTTCCTGACGTTTTTCTTTTTACGGGATGGAACCGCATTCCACCGGCTTGTGCTTCGTGCCGTGCCGAACGCATTTTTCGAGAAAACGCTCCTGCTCTTTGATCGGATGGACAATCAGATGAGAGCCTACTTTCGCGGAATGTTCGGCCTGACGATGTTGGACACCGTGAGTTTGGGGTTGGGGTTATGGTTTTTGGGTCATGGCCCGGGAATCTTCGGGTTTTGGGACGCGATGTTTCTCGGATTGATCTGCGCGATTTTTGCCTGGGTGCCATACATCGGGTCGGGCTTGGGGGGAATTTTGGCCGTGGCCACGGTGGCGGTGAAGGCCCCCAGCTCGAGCGGACTGATGGTGGCTGTGGTTTTGCTTTTCCTGGGGGTCCGTCTCCTGGATGAGTTCATCTACACCCCCATGACGGTGGGACGCGCCTTGCGGATGCATCCGTTGATCACCGTCATGATGATTTTTTCCGGAGGTATGCTGGGCGGGGTGTACGGCCTGCTTTTGGCGATGCCGCTTTTGGGGATTTTCACCGTTTTGGGACAGATGTTTGCCGAGATCTGGTTTGATCCCCGCTTACGGGCCCGTTACCAGGCCCGGGGTCTCTTGGAAAAGAGGCTGGCTTCCAAGGACTTGGGGATTTAGCGACAGGCAGGGAAGTCGGCGGGAAACTTGCTCCCCAGCAGGGGGCACGGCAGTATGCGGGCATGGCGAAATCCAAGGCAAAAAAAAGCGCTTCGAGAGTCTCTTCCACAAAAGATCGGCACCATCTCCAGGAGGTGATCTCGCATGCGGAGGAGCTGCTGGAATCCACCGCCGGGGAGTTGGGGGAGAAAGCCAAAGAGGTGCGCCAGCAGTTGGCGCGCAAGATTGAGGCGGCCAAGGAGCGGTTTCAGGATTATGACGATGTGAGGGAGGCGGCAGAGGAGGGAATGAGGGAGGCGGATCGTGTCATTCGCAAACATCCCTATGAGTCGGTCGGGGTCGCTCTGGTGGCCGGGCTACTGATCGGGGCTCTTTTGAGCCGCCGCTGATCCCCGATGATCTCCGCCCTTCGCGATCTGGCTCTGACCTCCATCAAAATGGTGGAGGAGCGGCTCCGTTTGTTGGCGGCGGAGTTGCAGGAGGAAAAATGGCGGGCGGTGGAGGCGATTCTCTGGTTGGCGGTTGCGTTGGGACTGGGCGCGCTGGCCCTGTTGGTGGCCTCCTTGGCGGTGGTTTTGACGGTGTGGCCGGATCCGCAGGCACGAATTTTGGCTTTGGTGGGCTTGGCCCTCCTCTACGGATTGGGTGCCCTGGGAGCCTTTTTGCGGATGCGAAAGAGGGTCTTGGGTGAGGGGATGCCTTTTGCCGACACGGTGGCTGAATTTCAGAGGGACCGGGAATGGTTGAGCTCCCGGCGCTGACGCGGGCGCGGGAAATCCGCCAGGCGTGCAAGGCTTCCTCGACGCAAGCCACCCACGATTTTCAGAAGGCGTGTTCCGGGGCTGCCTCCCTGGGGGTCTGGCTGGATGAGGGGGAGCACGTGTGGAAGATCGGGCGCCAATGGGGGGGGCCTGTCCTGGGGCTGGCTTCCCTTTTTTGGGGAGGACAAAAAGCGGGAGCGGCACCGCTCGGTTGGGTGGGACGTGTTTTTTCGGTCGTCCGCCTGACGCAGCAGCTGCGGGACGTCTGGCATCGGCGAAAGTCGTAAGGAGGGTCGCGGATGAGGCTGGTGATCAAGATTGGGAGTAGTCTTCTTGCCGGTCGGGCGGGCGGGCTGGCGGAGATCCGAATCCGGCAGTGGGCGAAAGAGATCGCAGGGCTTCGGCGCCAGGGGCATGAGGTCATTCTCGTCAGTTCGGGTGCGATTCGCGCGGGAATGCAGGCGTTGGGATTGACCCGACGACCCACCTCCCGTCCGGAGATGCAGGCCTGTGCCACGATCGGCCAGCCCCTCTTGATGAAAGCCTACGGATCGGCACTCGCACCGCACCGGATTCTGGCGGCTCAGATTCTTCTGACCTCCTGGGACCTGGATAGCCGCAGAATTTACGAGAACACGAGGGCCACCCTGCACACCCTGCTCGGCCTGAAAAAGTGTCTTCCGATTTTCAATGAAAACGATGCCCTGTCGTTCGAGGAGATCGCGCTGTTGAATGCGTTTGGGGACAACGACCGGCTTTCCGCGCATGTGGCGATCCTGGCAAGGGCGGATCGGCTCGTGATTTTGACCGATGCCCCGGGTCTGATGAGCCGACCGGACGGGACGGGAACCTTGATTCGGCGGGTGAGGAAAATCGATGCCGGGGTATGGGCATGTGCGGGGGGGGCGGGAAGTGCGGGTTCCGTGGGAGGGATGCTTTCGAAACTGGAGGCTTCGCGGTTGGCGATGACACGCGGGATCGGCGTGGTGATTGCGGACGGCCGTATCGGCAAGGTCCTCGGGAAGTGTGTGGATCGGACACCGCCGGGGACGTGGGTGGCGCGATGAGCGAGCTGCGGAAGTTGGCCGAGCGGGCGAAGGGGGCAGGACGAAAACTGGCCCGGCAAACCTCGCAGGAAAAAAACAGCCTGCTGCTTGCAATGGCGGATGAGCTGGTCTCGCGGGAGAAAGAGATCCGGAAGGCCAATCAGGACGATGTGGGGACGGCGCGGGCGGCGGGAACCTCGGGGGCGCTTCTCGACCGGCTGGAGCTGACGGAGAAACGATTTCGGGAGATGGTGGAGGGGGTGCGGCAGGTGGCGAAACTACCCGACCCGGTGGGAGAGGTTGTGAAGAAGTGGACCCGCCCGAACGGATTGGAAATCTCCAAGGTGCGGGTGCCGATCGGTCTGATCGGGATCATTTACGAGGCTCGTCCGAATGTGACGGTGGACAGTGCGGTGCTCTGTCTGAAAGCGGGCAACGCCACCCTTTTACGGGGAGGCCGGGAGGCGAAAAAAAGCAACCGGGCTTTGGCGGAAACGTTGGGAACGGCGGCCCAAAAGAAGGGATTGCCGGCGGAGGTCATCGCCTTGGTCGAGGATGAGGCGCGGGAGAGTGTGGCGGAGATGTGCGGGTTGGAGGGAGTGATCGATCTGCTGATTCCGAGGGGCGGGCCGAGCCTGATCTCTACGGTGACCCAGCTTGCGCGTGTGCCGGTGATCAAGCATGCGGACGGGGTATGCCACGTCTTTCTTCATCGGGCGGCCGACCCCAAAATGGCGGAGGAGATCACGGTGAATGCAAAATGCCAGAGACCGGCCACTTGCAATGCAGCGGAAACGTTGTTGGTGGACCGGGTGGGGGCGGAAAAAATCCTGCCCCGCATCGTGAAGGCTTTGCAGGCGCAGGGGGTGAAACTTTTCGGGGATGAAGCGGCTTCCCGGGCCTCCGGTCAACCGCTTCAGCCGCCGAAAGCCTGGAAGACAGAGTATCTGGACCTGACGATGGCCATCCGTGTGGTGGATGGGGTCGAAGGGGCTTTGGAACATCTGGAGCAGCACGGGAGCCACCATTCCGATGCGATCGTGACGGAGGATCGGGAGGCCGCAGAGCAGTTTTTGCGGGGTGCGGATTCGGCGGCGGTGTATTGGAACGCCTCGACCCGGTTCACGGATGGCGGGGAGTTCGGATTTGGGGCGGAGATCGGGATCAGCACCGACAAGATCCATGCGCGTGGGCCGATGGGGTTGGAGGAGTTGACCTCGTACCAGTATCGAGTGGCCGGTCAGGGCCAAATCCGGGAGTGAACTCCGCCCCCATCCCGCTCTTTCCCGCTTGGCCGGCGTCCTCGGACCCTGAGGCGCGGAGCCGGCCCGGTGTGTTACGCGGGCCGAGGATCCAGGCCCGGGGGAAGTTTCTGTTTGCCGGAGAGGAAAAGTATTTTCTCCAGGGGGTGACGTACGGGCCTTTTCGCGACGGGCAGGAGCATCTGGGTCATCCTGAGAAAGCCAAAAGGGATTTCGGGTTGATTGCGGCGGCCGGTTTTAACACCGTCCGGGTTTATCACGCCCCTGGAAAGTGGTTCCTGGATCTTGCAGCGGAGCACGGGATCAGGGTGATGGTGACAGTGCCCTGGGAACGGCGGGTTCTCTTTCTGGATGATCGATCGGTCCGCAAGGAGATCCGCGCCACGGTCCGGCGAGCCGCTCGGGGCGGTGCCGGCCACCCTGCCATCCTGGGTTACTACGTGGACAACGAAATCCCTCCCGATCTGGTGAGATGGTACGGGCCGCAAAGGGTGGAAGGATTTTTGGATTCCCTCGTTCGGTTGGTGAAAGACGAGGATTCGGAGGCTTTGGCGGCCTACGCCAATTTTCCCCCGACGGAATACTTGATCCCCAAGGAAACCGATTTTTTATCCTACAACGTGTATCTGCACCGCGGGCCGGATTTACGAGCCTATCTTTCCCGGTTGCAGAATCTGGCGGAGGATCGACCCCTTGTCTTGGGGGAGTTTGGAATGGACACGATCCGGCACAGCGAGGAGGAGCAGTCGGACCTTCTTGGCCTGCACTGGGGGGAGGTTTTTCGAGGGGGTTTGGCGGGGACGATTCTTTTTTCCTGGACGGATGAGTGGTTCACGGACGGGATCGATGTGGAGGATTGGGCCTTTGGACTGGTTCGCAAGGATCGGCGGCCGAAGCTTGTCTACCGGAATCTCTCGAAGCAGACGTTGGGGCCGCGGGATCACCTGGTGGAAAAGTTTCCATTGCCGCGGATTCCGAGGGTTTCGGTGGTGGTTTGCAGCTACAATGGGGGCGCGACCTTGCGGGGTTGTCTGGAGGCCCTGCAAAAGCTGAATTATCCCGACTATGAGGTGATTTTGGTGGATGACGGGTCGAAGGACAACACCCAGTCGATCGCGGCAGATTTTCCGTTGGTTACAAACATCCTGCAGGCCAACCGAGGGTTATCGGTCGCCCGAAACGTGGGGATGCAGGCTGCATCGGGGGAGATCATCGCCTACACCGATTCCGACTGCATGCCCGATTCGGATTGGCTCTATTTCCTCGTTGCGACGCTGTTGGAGGGCTCCTATGCGGCGGTCGGGGGACCGAACCTGAATCCTCCGGCCCAAAGCTCCGTTGCGGCGGCGGTGGCCGCCTGCCCGGGGGCTCCCACCCACGTCTTGCTGGGTGACACCGAGGCGGAGCACATCCCCGGGTGTAACATGGCGTATTGGAAAACCGCGTTGGAGGGAGTGGGTGGATTTGACGGTGAGTTTCGCACGGCGGGGGATGACGTGGATCTTTGTTGGCGGCTGTTGCAAGCGGGGCACCGCATCGGATTCAGTCCGAGTGCGCTGGTCTGGCATCATCGTCGTTTCACCATGCAGGCGTACTTCCGCCAGCAAAAAGGGTATGGGGAGGCGGAGGCGATGCTTCGCTTCAAGCACATGCAGTACTTTGATCCGCAGGGATCCGCCCGATGGAAGGGGGTCATCTACGGTTTGCCGCGCTTTGAGAGGGTGTTTCACCGACCGATCATTTATCACGGGGTTTTCGGGACGGGATTCTTTCAGTGTCTTTATCCCAAGCCGGCCTCCCCTTGGGCGCAGCTGGTCGGGGGATTGGAGTGGAATGCACTTACCCTTTTTGTTTTCCTGGTTTCGATCCAGATCGAGCCGCTTCGGATCCTCCCGCTCCTGATGTTGGCGGCGACCCTCCTCCCAGCCCTCTCGTTCATGGTGGTGGCTCGGATCGAACCCCATCACGACACCATCCTGGCGCGCTTGACGGTTTTTTATTTGGCGCTGCTGCAGCCCCTCGTCCGGGATTGGGCGCGTTACTTCACCTGGCTCCGGGGAAAGAGGACGCCCGAATCGGTGGTGCAGACCCCGGAAAAAGACGCGGGACCGAGTCTGCCTCTTTGGCGTTCCAGGGAGCTGGCTTTCTGGAGCGAGCAAGGGAAAGAGCGGATTTCCCTCTTGGAGGAGGTGGAGAAAATCCTTGAGGAGGAGGGATGGAGGTATTCGCAGGACACGGGTTGGAACTCCTGGGACATCCAGATCTTTGCGAACCGGTGGTGGCATGTTCGTTTGCGGACCTTGACGGAGATCTATCCGCACGGACGGCGTCTGACCCGCGTCCACTTGGGAATCGTGCCCAGCACCTTCAGTGTCCTGTTTGCCCTGACGGCAATCACGGCGGATGTGCTGGTGGGTCTCTCCTATCGTGCGGCTCTTCCCGCTTTCCTCACGATTCTTGGGCTGGCGATCGGCGGTTGGCTATGGACGGGGTGGCAGTTGCGGCGTCGCGTGGGGGATCTGGTGCGGGTGGCGGCGCGGCGGGCTCAACTTCTCCCCCTTTCGGGGAAAGGGCAGCCGCAATGAACCTGACCCTCAGAATCCTGCGCTACTACAGGCCTTTTGCCGGAAAAATCTTTATCGCCCTGAGCCTGCTTTTGGCGGCGACCGCACTCAATCTTCTGAAACCTTGGCCTTTGAAGTTCGTCGTCGATTCGATTGTGCCGTCCCCCTCCGGCGGGATCCGTTTTCCTTGGGGAGATGGAGTCTGGAGCTTTTCCAACGCCCTGGCGTTGACCTGCGGAGCTTTGGTTCTGATTCATCTGCTGTGGGGAGCGGTGAACCTCGCGCAGACCTACACCCTGATCGAGGTGGGTTTGCAGGCTCTTTTGAGGGTGAGGACCGAGCTGTACGCTTACCTGCAGTCCTTGCCCTTGCGGTTTCATGATGCCCGCAGAAGTTCCGACTCCAGTTTCCGCGTCGCGTACGATGCCCAGGCGGTCCAGACCTATTTCAACCGCGGGTTCGCGACCGTTCTGGGGTCCCTGCTGACGTTGTTTGGAACTTTTTTTGTGATGTGGAGGATGAGTCCGTTGCTGGCACTTCTCTCCCTGGGGGTGATTCCTTTTTTGATGATGGCGATCGTGCGTTATGCCGGACGGATTCGGCAGGAAACGGCGGCGCTTCAGGCCCAGGAGAGCGATGTGTTGGCCCGTGCGAGCGAGGGGCTATCGAGCATACGGGTGGTGCATGCGTTCGGCCGTGAATCCCACGAGGTGGACCTTTTTCGGCGTGAGTGCCGCGAGGCTCTGGAGGCCAATCTGCGCCTGTCGATGACGAACGTGGCAAGCACCCTTGTGGTGGGGACACTTTTGGCGATGGGCACCGCCGCCTTGCTCTGGGCGGGAGTCGGGGAGGTGGTGGCGGGAAAGATGACCCTGGGGGATCTGCTCGTTTTTTTGGCTTATTTGGGAATGTTATACTCCCCTCTCGAGCAGCTCAGTTACACCGCCTGGTCGATGGAGGGTGCGGCGGCCGCGGCCCAAAGGGTGTTTGAGGTTTTGGATACGCCGGATGATGTTCCCGATGCGAAACATCCGGTGCGGCTTCCCGCGGGAACGGGCACGATCGAGTTTCGGGGGGTCGGTTTCCGGTACCCGAGGGGAGACGAGGTTTTGCGCGGATTGAATTTCCGGATCGCGCCGGGGGAGTCCGTGGCGGTTGTGGGGGGCACGGGTGCCGGCAAGACCACCTTGCTCTCCCTTTTGCCCCGCTTTTATGACCCGACCGAGGGCTCGATTTCGATTCACGGCATCGATTTGCGAAACGTCGCCAAACGGGAGCTACGGGCTCGTCAGGCCCTGGTTCTGCAGGAGACCGTTTTGCTCAATGGGACCGTCCAGGAGAACATCGCCTATGGCAGGGCCGGCGCATCGAACCGGGAAATTGAGAGAGCGGCACGGGAGGCGCAAGCGGATGAATTTATTTCCGCCCTTCCCAAGGGGTATCAAACACCGGTGGGGGAGAGGGGGGTGATGTTGAGCGGCGGGCAGAGGCAAAGGATCGGAATCGCGAGGGCATTTTTACGGGATGCTCCCGTGCTTCTTCTCGACGAGCCTACGAGTGCTTTGGATGCGACAACCGAGAGAGAGTTGCTGGATGTGTTGGGCAAGTTGATGAGTCGCCCGACGACCCTACTGGTGACCCACCGGTTGCATGCAGCGCACCGGGCGGATCGAATTTTGGTACTGGAGAGGGGAAGGTTGGTGGAGGAGGGCAAAGGGGAAGAGTTGATGGCGCAAAAAGGGGCGTATTGGCGCCTATGGCAAGCCACGAACGGATGACCTCACTATCCTGTTACAATTGTAATAGGATAACGGAAGGAGTGGATGGGGATTAAGGGGATTTTTTTATGAAGCGGTTGAAGATCTCGGCGGCGTTGGTTTCGGAAAGGTTGACCTCGTTTGTTTTGCCGGGAAGCAGGATGACTTCGAGCAGCCAGTAGGCGACGGCGTAGCGGCTTTTATACTGGGCATACAGGGCGTGAGGGCCTGGGGGAGCGTTGGGAAAGGTAAAAAACCCGTTTGTGCCGCTGCGGGTGCGGGCTGTCGCCGCGTTGGCGGCGGCCTGGCTGAGGGCTCTCAGATCGAGGTTCTTGTACCCATCCGCAAAATCGATTTTGATGCCAACCGGTTGCTCCTCCCCGTCGGGTTTGTGCTGGACGGCCAAGCCGTCGGTTCGCCAGGTCTCCATCCTCAGGCGCCGGATTTCGGGGATGAGGGAAGTGGGGGCCAGAACAAGGTCCATTCCGCCGAGATTCTGGGGGGAATCACTGTTTTTCAGCTGAATGGTGGCGCGTCCCGAGAGCGTCGTGGCGGCAGGCTCGGCCCAAGTCAGAATGGGGAGCAGGAAAATGGAGGCGGCGGCCAGCTTGCCAAAAAGGGTAACTGGTTGAAACTTATCTCGATGACCCTTCATCCAGTCTCAGGTTACCTCTTTGGCGCCGAGGGGGGAAGTTTCCGATGAGCGACCCCCGTTATCGGCGTTTGACGGAACTTTTGACCGGGTACTCCACCGCGCTGCGGAAGGGGGATCGGGTGTGGATCGAGGCCGCGGAAATTCCCGAGGATTTCGTCGTGGAGCTGATCCGCGCGGTTCGGGCCCGCGGGGCGGAGCCTTATGTCCGCCTCTCCAGCGGACGGATTTCGCGCGAGATCGGTCGCGGGGTAACGGAGCGGGGCCTCCGACTTTCCCTGAAACACGAACTTGCCTGGATGAAGACCATGCAGGCTTTCATCGCGTTGCGGGGGGCGCAGAACAGTTTTGAGTCGAGCGACGTGCCCTCGGAAAAACAGAAGCTGGCGGGTCGGATTCTGCGTCCGGTTTCCGACCACAGGATCAATCACACGCGTTGGGTCGTGTTGCGTTGGCCGACCCCTGCGATGGCGCAGGCGGCGGGGATGAGCACGGAAGCGTTCACGGATCTTTATTTCAAGGTTTGTAATCTGGATTACCGGAAGATGTCCCACGCGGTGAAGCCGCTGGTCTCCT
>Ga0214923_10002919_pt1 | contig 22017 bp, 20 predicted proteins | sample LL1510_MetaG_FD_177993 | JGI IMG/M metagenome (GOLD analysis project Ga0214923, IMG submission 177993) | Freshwater microbial communities from Lake Lanier, Atlanta, Georgia, United States - LL-1510 | ecosystem: Environmental > Aquatic > Freshwater > Lake | place: USA: Georgia | collected...
AAAGTCATAAGAAGTGTTCCAAGGAGACCTCCCACTAGAGGTGAAAATGAAATCATCATTCGCAAAGGGTAATCAATTTAAAGATAATGGTCACGAATGAAAACAAGCTTTTGTTATCTCGAAATGGGTTCAACCTAAAAAATGTCTATTTTGACCTTTGACTCTTCTTTGTCACGATCACTATGAAATATCCGGGCTAGATAAATCCTAAGAGTTTGCCTCCTTGATACACCAAGAACGAAGCTAAATAGGCAGCTCCCGTCATGTAACAAAATTGAAACAGTGGCCAAAGAAGACTATTGGTTTCACGACGAACTACTGACAAGGTACTAATGCATTGCATCGAGAGAACAAAAAAAACAAGGATCGATAGACAGGTGAGCGGCGTATAGACCAACAGGCCGTTGGAACGAGTTTCTTTCATCAGCGTTGTGCTAAGTGAAGAGGGGTTTTCGTCATCATTTTGAACATGGTAGATAATGGCCAAGGTACTGATAAAAACCTCGCGTGCTGCTTGTGCGGCTACAAGACCAATGCCAATTTTCCAGTCGAATCCAAGGGGTGCAATGACGGGTTCTATGAAATGTCCAAATCGGCCTGCATAGCTCTCTTCAAGCTGAGTAGATTTATCATGATTGCTTTTTTCCAAATTGCTTTTTGGAAAACTTGCCACAAACCATAGTAATATCGAAATGCCTAAAATCACTGTGCCAGCACGTTTTAAAAACATACCGGCACGTTGCATCATTTGTAGAAATACATGTTTGAGGACCGGGCATCGGTAAGGAGGAAGCTCCATTAAAAAAATGGATGTTTCTCCGCGAAGAATTGTTTTTTTAAATAGCCAGGCAAAGCCAAGTGCTGCACTAGTTCCAAAAATATAGAGTCCCATCATGAGTGCTCCTTTCATCCAGAGAGAGACGCTGTCAGCAGGAAAGAGCGCTGCAATCATAAGTGCATAAACAGGAAGACGTGCAGAACAGCTCATTAGAGGGGCAACGAGGATTGTCACTAAGCGATCTTTCGCATTTTCAATGGTGCGTGTTGCCATGATTCCTGGAATAGCACACGCATACGAACTGAGCAGTGGAATGAATGATTTGCCATGCAAGCCAACCTTGCTCATCACGCGATCCATGAGAAAGGCGGCACGTGCCATGTAGCCGGTATCCTCAAGTAGTCCTATAAAAAAGAAGAGAATGAGAATCTGTGGTAAAAAAGTGACCACGCCACCAATACCAGCAATGATACCATCACACATAAGATCCCTTAAATCACCCTGAGGCATCCATTCTCTGACTAGATTTCCCATAAATCCAAAAGCACCTTCAATCCATGACATAGGATAAGCCGCAACAACAAAAATAGAAATAAACATGAGCCCCATCACGCTGAAGAATCCACACCACCCCCAAACCGGGTGCGTTAAAAATTCATCCAAATGGTGTGTCATGTTCTCGCTTACACTGGTTGTTCTGCCTTGAGCTGCTTGACAAAGCTCCATAATGCGTTCGTATCTCGCAGAAACAAGGACTTCTCTCCACGCTGGCAATTCACGATCAAGCATGCTGCGTTGTGCAAGAGCAATACCGAGAACTGATCCCGCATTCATTTCTTTTGCTAAGCGCTCTATTTCAGTATCCGGAGAAGCCAAGAGAAGGAGTGCTTTCATGCGGACGAGTGGATCACGTTGAGAGATTTTTTCTTCATCATGAGTCCAAATAGCAGCCACTCCATCAATAGCACGGGCCCATGGGGAAGGCAGTTTTTGAGACCAAGAACTACGTGTGATTTCAGCACGACTGAGTGCAATTTTTAAGGGAAGTAATGTTTCTTTCGCATTCGCCTGACATGCGATCACTGGAACGTCGAGCTCGCTAGAGAGTTTTCTAATATCAATGGTTGTTCCTTGTGCCTGGGCAAGGTCAATCATGTTCAAGGCGATAATGGTGGGAATGCCAAGCTCAAGAACTTGTGTGATAAAATAGAGGTTTCGCTCTAAATGTGAGGCATCAATCACACAGAGAATGCGGTCAGGTCGCGGTGTATCACTCCGTAATCCAAGTAAAACATCACGTGTCACGCATTCATCAGGGGCATGGGCGCTCAGACTATAAGTTCCAGGAAGATCAAGGAGCTCAATTTTTTCACCATGTTGGCCAATAAATTGGCCTAATTTTTTTTCTACGGTGACTCCAGGATAATTACCAACTTTTTGCCTTAGGCCAGTTAAGGCGTTAAATAAGCTCGTCTTTCCACTGTTAGGATTGCCAACAACGGCGTAATTTTTCTGAAAAAAAATATTTTCTTCTCTCATGTGAGTCGGTTTACGGGTTTATTATCCAATGTGTTCGCTCATCGTAATGCCTGAATAGAAGGTCTGATCTTCATCGAGCTTCAGTCACTGCATGAACGTTTTCATTCGTGAGGAGTGTGCTTATTTTTTTTGACCAGAATCTCTACTGCTTCTTTTTCGCGCAGACTCAGGCTATAGCCTCGCAATCTAATTTCAATAGGATCCCCAAGAGGGGCGCGACGGACAAACATAATAGTCGTGCCAGGCAAAAGACCCATTTCACGCAAACGATTGGCAACACGCTCATCACGGGGTAATTCAATGACAATACCTTCCTCGTTCGATTGTAATTGGGTAAGGGGTACATTCATTTGTTCTTAGAAAATAGAGGATGTGCCTGTGAAAATGGTTTTACCCAAATTTTATTAGCTAATTTACGACTTAATGCTAAGCGTGTGCCACAAACGTGACAAATAATTTGTCCTCCACGACTTAGTAAACGAACTTCCGCTTTTTCACAGAATCCCACTTCACGCAAGCGACGACAGACTTGTTCAGTTCCATCAAGTCGTTCTACTAACAAAACAGGGCCTGCTTCTGCTTCTGACAAGGGAATAAAAGTTGTGCTAGAATTCATGAAAACGCTTCTCACCATAGAGGGAAGGATGCGTTCACGCAACATTTCCTATGCATACCTTTTTCGAATGACTGTTAGGATTTGTTCGTTTCTATTTTTATTTCTCTAGCGTGTCAATATTTACGAATGGATTCGCCTCTTTGTAAAAAGACAGGAGACTCTTGACATCTCTTGCTAATTTTTCACAAACTCACCCTTCCGATAATTCTAAAAAATGATACGTTTACTCATGCTTTTACCATAGTAGCTCACACGTTGCCGACGTAGCACAGTGGTAGTGCAGCTGATTCGTAATCAGCAGGTCAGGGGTTCGAATCCCCTCGTCGGCTTGATGACGGGATCAGAATTTTCGTTAGGCGCATCGTGAGTGGAGATAAAAAATGAGAACAATAATCTACCTCCATACAATATATTCAAAAATTTCTGCCTCAAATAATCCTAAAATTTATCGGGAAAAGCTATAACGTTAACAAATATGCAAAAAGCATTAATCACAGGTATTACTGGTCAAGACGGATCTTATCTTGCCGAATTTCTGCTCACAAAAGGTTACGAAGTCCACGGCGTCATTCGCCGCGCTTCCACCTTTAATACACATAGAATTGATCATCTTTATCACGATCCTCATATCAATGGGACAAAGTTATTTCTTCATTATGGGGATTTAGCGGATTCCGTCCAGATGGTGAAATTACTCTACGATTTAAAACCGGATGAAATTTATAATCTCGGTGCCCAAAGCCACGTGCGTGTTTCTTTTGATATTCCCGAGTATACGGGTGATGTGACAGGTTTAAGTACAGTTCGTTTATTAGAAGCGATTCGTGAAGCTGGACTGGCCAAGAAGACACGTTTTTATCAAGCCTCGTCTTCTGAAATGTTTGGCAAGGTTCATGAGGTTCCTCAGTGTGAAACAACGCCCTTTCATCCGCGGTCTCCGTATGGTTGCGCTAAGGTTTTTGCATACTGGCTTACCGTTAATTATCGTGAAGCCTATAAGCTACATGCCTCTAATGGGATTCTTTTTAACCATGAAAGCCCACGTCGTGGAGAGACTTTTGTCACACGAAAAATCACACGCGCGGCAACGCGCATTAAACTTGGCCTTCAGGAAAAGCTGTTTTTAGGAAATCTTGATGCGCAGCGTGACTGGGGATATGCCAAGGAATATGTTGAGGTGATGTGGATGATGCTCCAACAAGACCAACCCGATGATTATGTGTGCGCTACGGGAGAAACCCATACGATTCGTGAATTTTGCGAAGAATGCTTTGGCCTGCTCGATTTGGATTGGAAACAATACGTCGCCTATGATGAACGCTATGAGCGCCCTAGTGAAGTCGAGTTACTCATAGGAGATCCGACAAAGCTAAAACGCCAGATTGGCTGGGAACCTAAAATAAAGTTTCAAGAGCTTGTAAAAATTATGACTGAAGCCGACTTGGAACTAGCAAAACAGGAATTAGCACACCAAGAAGTGATAGCTCATCTTAAAGAACAAAAGAAGTAAGCGTATTGTAGAAACTTTCTAAATTTTTTTAAATTGCCTATGCATGAGCTCAAAAAAAATCTTCATCTTTCTTCGCGTATTTATGTTGCCGGTCATCGTGGGATGGTCGGCTCTGCACTGCTTAGAGCTCTCCAAGCACAAGGATATAGCAACCTGATTATTCGTACACGCCAAGAACTCGATCTTTGTGACGCTCCGAGCGTGAGGAGTTTTTTTGATCAAGAGAAACCGCAAGTAGTGCTCATTGCTGCGGCACGTGTGGGAGGTATTCATGCGAATGCTACCTATCCTGCGGAATTTCTACATGAAAACCTCGCTAGTGCTCATCACCTCATTCATGAATCTTACCTCCACCATGTGGAACGAGTGATCTTTTTAGGGAGTTCTTGTATTTATCCACGGGAAGCCCCGCAACCGATGAAAGAAGACTGCCTGCTTACTTCTGCCTTAGAATCGACTAATGAAGCCTATGCAATTGCAAAAATTGCAGGTCTCAAGCTCTGTCAATTTTACCGCAAGCAATATGGGGTCTGTTTTCACTCCGCCATGCCTACCAATCTCTACGGGCCAGGTGATAATTATCATTTAGAAAACTCTCACGTACTTCCGGCACTTCTGCGGCGTTTTCATGAGGCCAAAGAAAAAAATGCTCCCTCTGTCACGCTTTGGGGCAGCGGCAGAAGCCGCCGTGAATTTTTACACGTTGACGACCTTGCGAGCGCTCTTTTACTGTTAATGAATATTGAAAATCCACCTGACTGGATCAATGTCGGGAGTGGTAGAGATGTGACGATTCATGAACTTGCAGAGACTATTGCAGGGGTTACCGGTTTTAATGGGAGGCTAGAGTGGGACACCACGCGTCCAGATGGTACTCCCCGCAAGCTTATGGATAGTAGTAAATTGATGAATTTAGGCTGGCAGCCTCAATTTAACCTCGAGTCAGGCATCAAAGATACTTATGTTGATTTTTTGGATTCTCAAACACAAGGTCATCTTAGGATGATTTAATTTTTCAATTGATGAAAATTGCACTTGGCTCAGATCATGCTGGTTTCCTTTATAAAGAAGTATTAAAAGAAATGCTTCTTGGGCAAGGTCATGAAATCATCGATTGTGGTACAGATAGTTTGGAGGCGACCAATTATCCAAAATACATTATCGCAGCAGCCGAGAAAGTAGCCTCCGGAGAGTGTGAGCGAGCGATTGTCCTCGGTGGCTCCGGTAATGGGGAGGCCATTGCTGCTAATAAAGTGTACGGCATTCGTTGTGCTCTAGCTTGGAATGAAGAAACAGCTCGCCTTTCTCGAGCACATAATAATGCTAATGTTCTGGCGCTTGGTGAAAGAATGATCTCACAAGAAACAGCTCAAATGATTGTGATACTTTGGTTACAAACTTCCTTTGAGTCTGGACGACACGAACGTCGTTTGGAAGAATTGGCAAGCTATGAGCAGGAGCACTCAAGAGATATCATTACGAATAAGAATTAGATTTTTTACAAAGCCAAGACCGAACGTCAATGTGCTATCGCGGCAGTAAATCTGCAATCATTGCTTTTTCTTCGCGTAGTTCCTGGATAGTCGTCTCAAGCTTCTTTTTTGCAAACGCGCTGAAAGTGAGTCCCTGGACAATGGAAATAGAGTGACCATCAGAGCGCGTTGGGAACGAGGAAATAAGCCCTGGATCAATTCCGTAGCTTCCATCCGAGGCGATTGAGACACTATGCCAGTTGTTATCTGGGGTTACTTCATGGATGGATTGCGCGGTTTTAATCGCTGCATTAGCAGCAGAGAGTGCTGAAGAGAGACCACGTGCTTGGATGACAGCGCTGCCTCGTTGTTGGACGTGTGTGATGAAGTCGTTTTCTAGCCAGGCGCGATCAGTGATCACTTCAGGGGCAGGTTGTCCAGCAATAAGCGTATGTTCAAAATCAGGATACAGGGTGCTGGAGTGATTTCCCCAAATGGCTACTTTTTTAATATCACGTGAATGGCATTTCGCCTTGTGCGCGAGAACAGCACGTGCACGATCTTCATCAAGACGACTCATCGCATGCCAGCGGTCTGCAGGCAGTTCAGGAGCATTCTTCATGGCAATCAGGCAGTTTGTGTTTGCAGGATTACCGACAACAAGTATACGAACATCGGAGGCGGCATTTTTCGCAATGGCCTGGCCTTGCGTGACAAAAATCTTGCCATTGATGTGAAGAAGTTCTTTGCGTTCCATGCCAGCAGTACGTGGTGCACTTCCAAGGAGAAAAGCCCAGTTGGCTCCTTGAAAGCCAATATTAGGATCGGAGGTCACTTCAATGGATTCGAGTAGATGGAATGCAGAATCATGTAATTCCATGACTATTCCTTCCAGTGGCTTCATTCCTGATTCAATTTCAATAAGACGTAAGGAAATAGGCTGATCAGGTCCAAAGATTGCACCAGAAGCAAGGCGAGGGATGAGTGCATGACCGATTTGGCCAGCAGCGCCTGTAATAGAAATGGTGATATTTTTTTTCACGATAAAATTAAAAAGCAAAACGCATTCCGATACGTGTTAGGGTCATGCTAAGCACTTCTGCTTGACTGGAGCTACAAAAATCACTCGTACCGTAGAGCCAACGGCAATCCATAAAAAAGCCTATATTAGAAGTGATGCGATACTCTACTCCTCCACCAATGTTGCCAACCCCTTGTGAATTGGCGCCCCAGATTGAACCACCACCAAGCATTAAATAGGGAGCCAAGTTCCAGGAAAAAATAGGGTAACGCAGGAAAAAATCGGCTTGTAAAGAGTCAACCCCAATGGCGCCAACGGTATTCCAGCGTTTATGTCCGACAATAGAGTCGTCAAGACCTAAACCAAAATATTTTGACCAGAAATAAGTAACTCCAAGGTTAGCACCAAGACCTGCACCATGAGCACAAATAAGGCTAGTAACAGAAGTGTCAATCTGCCATTCGTTAGCGCGGAAGCGGCATTCAGAAGAGGTCGACACAACTTTATCTTTCTCGCCAGCAAAGGAGCTGACCAGAATGATAAAAACGAACAGGGGAGTGAGGAGGAAGTTAGTAGATTTTGTGTGCATACTTAAATGCTAGGTTTAATAATTACAACGAGTGCATCTAATGTCTCTCATAAAAAATCTAAGATAAAAGCTGGCAAAATAAGGCGTAAAATATCTCGGTGGGCTGATGTTAATAAAACTCCAAAAACTAAAAGGAGAAAAGAAGAATGGAGGAAGCCATCTTCTTTTCTCCTTTAACAACAGAAAAACTTAGAGAGAAGTTTTTAATGCTTTTCCACAAACAAATCGAACTGTTTTGGATGCTTTGATTTTAATTTGCACTCCTGTCTTAGGGTTAATTCCAAGACGTGCTTTTCGGTTAGCAATCTTAAATGTGCCAAAGCCAATGAGCTGAACATTTTTCTTTTTCTTAATGCCTGTTTTGATCCCTTCAATGACGGCGTTGACGGATTTTTCGGCGGAAGCTTTGCTGACTTCCTTGCCAAGGAGCTTTTGGACGACGACGATGAGTTCTGCTTTATTCATAAAATAATATTATAGTTAGTTGTGAATGCTGATTCTAGTTGATAAGAAGCACTATTGAAATCCCAAAAAGTGGTTCATCATGTCAACTCTGATTCTTGTTTTTTTTTTGAAATATGATGTTTTTGGCTTGCTGTATTTTTGATATTGCGATCGATAAGTTAGTCCGCATATTGTACACCGGTCTATTGTGGAGCCCGGGAAGCTAGGATGGATGCTGCGCCCAAGCTCGAAGTCTTCTTCGGGCAACACCAGTGCTCGGGAGAGCCTGGGGTAGACTGCCGTAACCGTTAGGTTAGTGGCAAGCCCGTAAGGGGTGAGCAGAGCAGGTGCGAGCGAGTCAATATGTACTCATACAGCCTTCGCAGTCTCCTCGTCACAATCAGTATGAAATATGGGCTAGTACTCTCTTTCTAAGAGCGCCTTTGCCATAAGCTCCAATCTGGCGCCTTGAGCTCTGAGAGGTTTTAATGCGAGCATAGCCTTCAATGTGTGTTGTCTTGCGGCATGCCATGCTGCCGGTATTCCTATGACGGCAGGGTAGGTAGCTTTTTGTGCCACAAGATCTTTTCCAGAGCTTTTTCCAAGTTGTTCTCGAGACTTAGTCACATCCAAAATGTCATCAATAATTTGATAAGCAAGTCCTAGATGAGATCCAAATGAGGTTATGATATCTAATTCTTGAGCAGTGGCATTGGCAGACATGGCGCCGAGTCTCAAGGAGAGAATAATCAGTGCTGACGTCTTACGCTGGTGAATGAAATTGACTTCTCGAAGCGTCTTTTGTGCCCCCTCCGCCTGAAGATCGGCTGCTTGCCCTGCAATCAATTGCTTGCTGCCTGCAGCATGAGCCATCTCTTTAAAAAAAATTTGTAAAGGATAGCGCTTGGCTGGCTGGAGCTCTGCAAGAAGTTCAAAGCTTAAGGTGAGCAGAGCATCTCCTGCTAATATGGCGATACCTTCACCAAAGACGCAATGACAGGTCGGTTTTCCTCTTCTTAGATCATCATTATCCATGCAAGGAAGGTCATCGTGAATGAGTGAGTATGTATGTAAGCATTCCAGGGCACAGGCTGCAGGCAATGCAAACTTGAAGCTATTTGGTTTTGAGGAGCAAGCTTCTGCAGCTGCCAGGCAGAGAAGAGGACGAAGTCTTTTCCCCCCCGCAAAGAGACTGTAGCCCATTGCTTGATGAATGGTTCTGGGTTTGCTGCCTGCCTTAGGCAAGGCTTGTCGCAAGCCGCGATTAATGAGTTTGATTCTCTGGTGAGTGAGCTTAGCGAGGGTATCGTCTTTGACATCCATAATGGTCAAAGTAATTTGACTATATATCAAACAGTTTATTCAAACTCACTCTGGATCAAAATTGCAAAACTTGATCTCAGGCTTTTGGCTACAAAGTCTTGCAAAAATTCTCTAAACGATCGAGTCCTTCTTTAATCATGTCCATTCCTGTTGCGTAGCTCAGACGAATTGTTTTGTCATTACCAAAAGCGATGCCAGGCACAACTGCGACATTAGCTTTGCTTAGGAGGCGATCGGCAAAGTTCATCGAGGACATTCCAAGTTTAGAAATATCAACAAGCATGTAAAAAGCTCCTGATGGTTTGATTGTTGTAATCTGAGGCATCTTGGTGAGGCGATTAAACGTATATTCTCGACGGATATTAAATTCTTCACGCATGTCAGCAACGCACTGCTGGCTCATTTCTAGAGCTGCAAGTGCACCATATTGAGCAATGGAACATGCATGTGAGCTGCTATGACTTTGAAGAGCTTCAATGGCTTGTGTGATTTTTTTAGGAGCACCAAGGTAACCAAGGCGCCAACCAGTCATAGCATAAGATTTACTGAAACCATTAACGGTAATAGTCAGATCCCGAGCCTCAGGGGTCACCGAAGCAATGCTAACATGCTTGAGATCATCATAAATGAGACCTTCATAAATTTCATCAGAGAGGATGAAAATTTCTTCATCAGCTGCTACTTCTGCAATGGCACGAAGTTCCTCTTTTGTATAAACAGCTCCCGTAGGATTGCCTGGGGAATTAATGACAATCATTTTGGTGCGTGGAGACATCGCATTTTCAAAGTCTTGAGCAGTTATCTTCCAGTTGTTTGCTGCTGTTGTTGTCACAATGATTGGTTCTGCGCCTGCCAGGCGTACCATATCAGGATAACTAATCCAATAAGGAGCAGGGATAATCACTTCATCACCCGGTCCGACACATGCCATAATGGCATTAAAGCAACTTTGTTTAGCTCCATTACTAACAATAATTTCTTCAGGACGATAATCGATTTGATTTTCTGTAACGAATTTGCGGGCGATTGCCTCGCGTAACTCTGGAATTCCGGCAACAGCAGTGTAGCGTGTAAAATTATTTTCTACGGCCCGAATAGCGGCGAGTTTAATGTGATCAGGTGTATCAAAATCAGGTTCTCCACCAGCAAAATTACAGACATCAATGCCTTCAGCACGTAGTGATTTTGCTTTGCTATCAATTGCAAGAGTGAGTGAAGGGGTGATGCTAGCGATACGATCCGAGAGTTCCATAATAAAAAGCGTTAGTGAGTGTTGATGTTAGAGGAGGGAGAGAATAACAGATTTAAAATTATTTTCATTAATATCAATGATAGCAGTTTCTCTGATGACGCTTTCTAGAGAATCTGAAGCATGAGCTCCATTAATCATGATATCTTTTCCGAATTCTTTACGAATTGTTCCGTGAGGGGCTTTGGAGGGGTCTGTGGGGCCAAGGGCCTCTCTGATTTTGGCAATAGCCTCTACTCCTTGATAAATAAGTGCCACACAGCGTTGGCTGCCAGGGGTGGCATGTTCGTTATCAGGAAGGTCAGAAGGACGCGCTCCAGACATAAATGCAATGATTGATTCCCAATGAATACGGCCATCGGGAAGTTTGGCCTCTAAGACTTCAAGTACTGGTCCGTAAAAATCTTTTGCTTGGGCTACGCTCATTTGCTGGATTTTTACGCCAACAATGGCAAGTCCTGTGCGCGCAAGTAGATCAATGACGCCACCAGGTCTAGTGTTTGGAAAGTGAAAATTATCCGGTTTAATGAGGACGAGCGTTTTCTCAAGCTTAGTGCCTGAGGGAAACTGAGCAGAAATATCGAGTATTCCTCCGTCACTATCAGAGTAGTCTGCTAAGAGTTGAAGGCCTTGTGTAGCCTCTTCTATAGTGGCCGGAGCAATGACTGCAGGTTCAAAATAATACATTGCTAGCTGGTCGCCTGCTTCTTCACGAAGCATAACATGATCACCATAGGTATCGCGTAATGTTTCTCCTCGTCCATCCATATGCTCGTCATCGCCGACAATAGAGCTCACTTTTTCTATCGCATTTTCTCCATGGAGCAGTAGGCAGAGCATGTGATTTCCTTGTTGAGGTAGTGATCCTCTTAGAAAGGTACTTGTGAATTCTTGTGTGATACAATTCTCGGCAAGGCCTTCGCATAGTTCTGTGCTAGGAGCGAACATTCTTGCTCCGACGAGTTCTAATCCAGAACGAGAAAGAAGGCGTGAAAGAATATTGCCAGTGCGCGCTTTGTAAAGGGCTTTGGGGGTGATGATGACGTAGGTGAGTTGTTCAGGCACGAGATAAAATTAATGATTGTTAAGCAGAGGAAGCGTCAAAGACTAGTAGAGATGACTCCTGGAGTCAAATTGGTTTTTAGAGCATATTAACTCGGATATTTCACACTGATTACCTGCGGAGACCGGGAAAGCAGATGGATGCTGTGTTAGACTCACATTGTGACTTGGGCAACACCAGTGCTCGGGAGAGCCTGGGGTAGACTGCCATAACCGTTAGTTTAGGGGCAGCCCGTAAGGGCGAGCCTACCTATTAAGGTGCGAGCGAGTCAATATGTACACATACAGCCGTCGTCGCAATCCATTACCTTCGTTGACTCGCTTGGCGAAGCTCGTCTCGCCCTTTCAGGGCTGCCTAAAGGCAGTCTCCACCGGGCAGTCTCCATCGGGCTAGATCAGGACTTGTGGCGCCTCGCGACGAATCATTATGAAATATGCGGACTAGCTGCCCCAGCCTCCGCAGGTGATCAGTATGAAATATTTGGGTTAGATAGCCATTCTTTTCGTTCAATGACTGGGATAAGGGTAACATGATTTTCATCATCTTTTTTGTCCTTAGGAAGAAGTAGAATAGAAGCTTCAAGCAGTGAGTTGTGTTCTTGAGTACCCTTAGTATTGAGTGATTCTCCAATCACATAGACGCGAAAAGCTCGTGATTGCATGGTGCAGAGAGAAATCATTTTGCCAAATCCTTCCTCGCGGGCTCGGTCAAAAACAGCAGCAACCGATTTACCATCTGAGAGGATATTTGTGGATAATGAGGGAGTATAGGTTGTCGCATTCGCCAAGAGAGAGGTGATGATCCGAAGGTCAGAGAGTTTTTCATAAGGACGATGCTCTTTGAGTAATCTGGCTAGTTCTGTTGAGCTCTTAGCAGAGATCATCGAGTTAGTAAAACGTTGATCTGCGGTCGGGGTAATCCCATAGAAAAGAGCTGAGAGAACTTGATCGGGAGCAGTATTAATATTGATGAGACCTAGCCTGGATATTTCACACCGATCTACTGCGGAGACCGGGAAGCCTGATGGATCCTGCGTTGAGTTCGAAGCCTTCCTCAGGCAGTATGTACTCATACAGCCCGGCGGCAAAATGCTCGTCTGCGTTGACTCGGTTGGCGAAGCTCGTCTCGCACTTTCATGGCTGCCTAAAGGCAGTCTCCCCCGGGCAGTCTCCCCCGCGGTCTCTTGGGCCGCCGGTGGTACCCCATCCGCCTTCGCAGTCTCCTCGTCACGATGAGTATGAAATATCTGGGCTTGGTGGGAGAGTGTGGTATTAGCTTGGATTGTTTGATGTAAACTTTTGTTCTCCCCTTGAGGTCCAGTCTCATCTTGGGTGGCTACGGTAAAAAGGTCTAATAATTCGATGGCTCGCATTCCTGGCACATCCCAGTACGAAAATTCTGGTTGTCCCACACGTAGTGTACGTCCTCCACCAGAAGCATAGATACTGCTTTTATGATCCATAGAGCCTGCCATAGGTGCATGGCCCAGATCATCTGCTTGTGCGGGATCATTGATATGCCCAAGTTCAACAATCGAATGCATCGGTCCATGGCGCATAACGAGTGGAGCCATGATGGCATCTCGTGATTCTTGATACAATGATGAGACTTGATCTGGAGGCATCGATCGTGATGTAGGATGATTTCCTGGCACAGGATTAAGAGGGATATAATCTCGATTGTTCCATGATGTTACTGGATCAAAGAGGCGTTCGGGGCTCGCATCACTCATGACTCCCTTCCAGCGGGTTTCCCTCAGGTAGCTGTTGTCACTGGAATAGGATTTCCAAAGATAGTTGCTTAAATAATTTTCCCGAGGATCACCCACAAAGCGAAAATGTCCGCTCTGATCGACCTCGGTAGGAATAAAATTGCATTGCCAGAAATCGAGCATGTCGGTGAGGGATTGTGCATCATGTTCTAATCCTCCCTCAGCAAGGCCTGGACCAATCGGCGAGCGACGACTCATCATGACAAGATGACCATTCCAGGAAAAACTAAACGCCTGATGGTGTCCTTTGTCACGATTGCCCTCAGGGCCTTTGAGCCAGTAGGGATATTGATGGGAGGGAAGAGCTGTTTCGCTATGCCAGCGTTGGATGACTGAGGGAAAAGGAACCACAATGGATTCATTGGGACGAAGTGAGCTCACTGCATCACGTGTTTGTACATAATCATCGAAGGCTTGTAAAGAGGCAGTTCCGCAGTGGAGTCGTTGACGATTCTTGACTTCTAATGCTGCCCTGCCTCCAGCTCTTATTGAGGTGGTGTAAGGGTTCCAGAGTTGAAGAAAATATTGACTCTCAATGGTCACACTATTGCTACTGCGGTCTAGAAGTCGGCATCGTTCTGCGATCTGAGTGGCCAGGGGTGTGAGTGCTGCTCCTGCAGGCTCTCCTTGATTAATGATGATAGGTTCTTCTTCTTCTCCAATATAATTCACGATACAGGCTGCAAGACGATTGAGATAGCGGCGCTGCTCGGTGAGGGAAAGATTTTTTAAACTTGGATCACGTTCTTTAAAATGCGGCAGGTTATGATCAATAATGGAGGCAATGTAGAGAGCACGCTCACAAGGGGTGGCGCCATAGATAGGATTGGTTGCTAGATCATTGAGATCATATTTGGTTCGTCCTTCCTCAGGTAGGCCGGCCGGGATTAAGGGAGGAATGGTAATTGATGTGGAGGAAAGAAATTCTTTTTTTTGATCATAGGCGAGAGGGTTTTCAAAGATTGCCTTCCATCCTTCTAAGGGGAAAAATAATGGCGAGAGGGTATGCGCTTTTTTCTCCTCGTCTTCTCCAAGAAGCAGGGAACATGAGATTGCCGAGGCTCCTTCATCCCAGTTAGTAGGATTATTGCGTGGTTTTCCTTGATGGAGAATGGGATTGAGCCTGGCTTGTTCATCGAGGATGACATAGGCATAACGAGCTGTCGGATGACCCTCTTGATTCTTGAGGATCACCCAAGGCGCCCGGTAAGAGCCACTCGGAGCAATCGGATGAGGTGTACGGTTGATGTCAACGCTCTTGTTAGGATCCTTGGATTGACAGGCCTCAAGATAGGTATCAAAGGCTCCTTCATCTAGTTTTGGGTACCTGGAAAGCGTCCCTAGATCTCCTGAAATCAAAGGCATGAGTTGTTCCTTATTAGTAAGATGTGTCGCTCCGATCATGAGAACAGGTGCTAGCCCGGATATTTCATACTGATCTACTGCGGAGACCGGGAAAGCTGATGGATGCTGTGTTGAGATTGAAGTCTTCCTCGGGCAGTATGTACTCACACAGCCATCGTCAGACTTCATCACTCGCCTTACCCCATCAGCCTTCGCATCCTCCTCGTTACAATCAGTATGAAATATCCGGGCTAACGATCCTGGCGCATTGGTAGTGCCGACAAGAAAGGTGGGTTGATTCCTTGTTGCAAGGGAAAGTTGCGCCATAGCAGCGCTTAGACCCGACTCAGCAGCAAGAGAAGACTGATAGGAGGAGGCAGTCATATGGGCTCTTTTTTTTTCAAAGAGTCCCATCTCTGCTATTAAAAAGAAAATCAGACTAAAAAATCCGATCACTACAAGCATGAGCAAGAGAGCTGATCCTTGAGTAGGTGAGCGCATATGCTATTTTATGAGCTTGAGATGGTATTAAAAATTCCTACCACGGTAGAAAATGTTTTGGTTTTTGTAGCCTCCTTGGAAAACCCTTTCGAGGAATGATTCTCAGTGGTGAGAGTGATTTCAAGGAGGTTAGGAACGGCAATCACTTTGCTCAATACCTCTGGAGGATTGGTGCTTATTTTTTCCTTGAGAAGCCAGAGTGGTTGAAAGCTCCAGCTTAAGATGTGGGAGCACACCTGATGGGATGAGCTACGGTTGGTTGGTGAGGCTTTGTTAAAGAGGGTGTAGAAATTTTGAGTTTCCAGTGCCTCCCGTGTTTCCTCTGGAGTACCTTCAAAGCGATAACATGCATAATCTGATAGGCTATTTTCCTCTTGGGTAAAAAAATAACCAATCGCATGTAACTCTCCTGAATGTTTGAAAGACGACCTTGTAGAAATAAAAAAGATATTTTTTCTAGCCCTTGGATCAACGGTTGTAAGATTTACACAAAAACTCCCAGCAACAGGAATAGCAGCATGGAGATCACGCCGCATCTCTTGTAAGAGCAGGCTTGCCTGTAATGTTCTTTTTTGGCGCTCTGTGAGGTAGTTCCATTGACGATACCACGTGTTGCTTGCGCTACAAAGCAAGGTCATGAGCAGGGCCAAGAGGCTTGTGGCAACGAGCACTTCTAGCAGTGAGAAGCCGCCTTGATGATCACGATGTGGAGAGAGAGTCATCGAAATAAAATGATTTAGTGACTCTTCGCTAGTTCTTGAATTTCTGTTGAAAGTAAAAAAACAAATTCACGATGATGTCGTTGCCTTTCTGCAACTCTCATTCGTGTTGCTACGGTAATAGAAACCTCCGCTAGCCGAGGAAAAGGGTTGCATGTGATTACGATTTGCACGGGATAGAAATTATTGTTTTCTTTGATGAGTTTGTTGTATTGACTGGCGCTCAGTTCTTGAAAAGGCGTTCCATCGACCCTATAGGCAAGGTAATAGGTCTGTGCATGCGAGAGATCGAGTCTCGTACAATGAGCAAGATTACTTTTCCAATTGGCTCCTGTTGCTAGCACTGGAAGAGGAGAAGTGATTTGTAAGGTTTCTACGATGCCTTGTGCGATCAAGGTTGCCTTCTCTTGATCCTCTGCGTCTTCATTCACTCGTAGAGATGCTCGCCACAGATCAAGTATGGTCATCATGACGACGCCAAAGAGTGTCAAGGCAATGAGGATTTCTAGTAGAGAAAAAGCTCTAGCCCGCATATTTCATACTGGTTTGTCGTGAGTCGCATTTCAAGGCTCCTTACAAGAGACTTGGGTTATTTCCATTCATGCTTGGGATAGCGACGTGCAAGCTCTCCTTTGATTTTCGGATAGGTTTCTTGCCAGAAAGAAGGGAGATCACGGGTGATTTGTATGGGGCGTTTATTAGGCGCCAATATCTCAAAGGTCACCGGGGCTCGCCCGCCTGCAAGTGACGGAGACTTTGTGAGTCCAAAGAGCTCCTGGATGGTTGCCTTTAAGAGGACATTGCCGTTTGCCTGGTACGCAAGGCTTACTTTTCGACCAGAGGGAAGTAGAAAAAAGAGTGGGGCATAGGTTGTGAGCGCGTCTTTTTGCGCGCTACTTAAGAGTAACTCTAAGCTTGGGATCGCAGGACGATCTTTGATTTCTCGGTAGCTCACAGCTCCCTCACACCAGCGCTCTAAGGAGCGCATACGTTCTTCTTCACTCCACGTGGGAAGCTCGAGTTCAGGATAAAAATGTGCCATCCATTTAAGGCGTTCCATCCAAGAATGGACTTCTTCACCCCAGGTAGGCAGCGGTAGATCGCCCTTGGCAAGGGCTCTGGCTAAGGTGTTGCTCGCTTCTAGAGAAGGTGAGGCATCGTATTCGATGAGTTCTATAACGAGATCACGATAGATTTTCTCTTTTTTCCAAACAACACGGTTGATGGCTGTGTTAAAAAATAATTCTTTCTTTTCGTAAAAGCTCTCTTCAAACAACTCGCGCAGCATGAGCTCATCAATGGCCGTGGCCATCGAGAGTTGAGTGCGTACATCTCCACTACCATGTCCGATTTCGGTGATTTCGGCAGCGACAAAAAGGCGGCTCGATCCAGCTGCACTCTCTTTGACTAAGAGACCGCGTCGTCCATGCACAATGTCACACAAGTTCGTTCCTGCGCCACGACGACGTGCTACCTGATCGGCAAATCCGACCAAGATGCATCGTGCAATGGCATCGTCAGATGCCGGTGTGGTCTCTGTGTTCAGTCCTTGAGAGCGAGCGAGCGAGCAAAATTGTTCAAAGATACGTTGTGTTTGTCGTGCCGCATCGGCATGAATCGCATATTTACGACAGCGATCGGCACGAAATTCATTTTTCTCGGCCCAGGAGAAGACACGCGAGAGTACGAGGAAGTCTGAATTGCCTCCTTCAAAGAGCTCTTGGCGTTCTTCTTGGGTCTTTTTATCAGTGCGCAAGAGTAGTGGGCGTGATTGTGTGAGCGCTGCCATCAAGGCCATACTACGCACACACCCATATTCCTGGGCGGCTAAGAGCATCCGAGCATATCGCGGGTGTGTGGGAAAGGTGAGCATGCGTTTTCCAAGTGGTGTGATCATTCCCTGATGATTGAGGGCACCTAAATCTTTTAAAAGCTCTGTTGCTTTTTGGAGTGCTTCTTTCTCTGGTTGATCGAGCCATGGCATAGTTTCTAGTGCGTCACTATCCATTGCTTGGAGAGTGAGGAGGACTTCGGATAAATCGACACGCTTGATTTCAGGAGCTTCACGGGCCAGGCGTCGTGCGTGATCACGCTGGCTCCAGAGTCGAAAACAGTGACCAGGAGCCGTTCGTCCAGCTCGGCCAGACCGCTGATCAGCAGAGGCACGACTGATTTTTTCAATGAGTAAGGTATTCATTCCCCGGCGTGCATCAAAGCGTGCCATACGCGCAAGTCCTGCATCAATAACTCCTGTTACCCCATCAATGGTGAGGGAAGTCTCTGCGACATTGGTTGCTACAATGACTTTTCGTGCTTCTGTGTGGGCTACTGCCGCATCCTGATCGCTCGGGGCAAGTTCCCCATGTAAAGGAAAAATTAGGACCGAGGCAGGAAGTTGTGCACGCAAGAGGTTGATGGTTCTTGAAATTTCATAAGCCCCAGGCATAAAGACAAGGAGGTGTCCTTGTGTGCGGTGTAGTAATTGTGTCACCCCTTCTAAGGCAAGATCCCAGGGGCTTTCATCCTCTACTTCACGTGTGAGGTACTCAATGGTCACAGGATAGGTTCTTCCTAAGGAACGTAAGACTTCACACGGTGCTAGGTAGCTCTCCAAGGCCTGTGTATCAAGGGTGGCAGACATGACAATGATTTTTAAATCGGGACGCTTCTTTTTTTGTAATAGTAGAGCCTGCATCAAGCTAATGTCGCTATAGAGATGGCGTTCATGAAATTCATCAAAGATTAAGGTGCTCACGCCCTCTAGCTGAGGGTCAGTGAGCATTTGACGCATTAAAATTCCCTCGGTCACAAAAAGAAGTCTCGTTTGTTCACAACACTGTTCATCATGACGGATACGATAACCCACTTCATGACCTAGGGATCCCTTGCGTTCCTCGGCAACACGCGCTGCCAGCATCCGTGCAGCTAAGCGACGTGGTTGTAAAATCATCGCCTTTCTATCGCCTAAAATACCTCCATCAAGAAGCATTTGTGGGATTTGTGTCGATTTACCAGAACCAGTCGGAGCCTCCACAATCAGACGATTAGAGTGACCTAATGCTTTGAGAATATTTGCACGTAGTTCTTCAATGGGAAGTGTTGAAAGTAGGCTCATGTTTTAAGAGGAGAGGCGAAGGTCGTGTGTTTTACTTCATTGATGAAGACGTAATATCCGAGCTCGCACGTCTATTTTAAGGTGTGATATGTTAGCGTGATATGTCGATTGCTTACAGAATAATTCTCGTGTTTTTCATGATAATAGAGATGAGTCATGCCTTTGCGCTCGATAAACATCATCATGCTCCAGTCATAACAGCTAAAGAAATGCAAGAAGCTCTTTTTATCGATGCGCTGAGTGTCCCTTCTCCTCAAGAATTATTTACCGCAATTAATAAGGTCAGTCGTCCTAATTGGACAACCTTCGATCATGCAGGTAATGCTCCAGTCACGACAAATCGTGCCCAGCTTGCCCTTGCCATTGGGGTTTTTGTGACCAACGGGTATATGGCTCTTCAAGCAGAGGACGGACAGCAAATCAAAAACATGGGTCGCGATATGATGCTCTTATCCAAAGCGCTTGGAGTGAGCCAAACGATCTTAAGTCGTGGTAATAACCTGATTGAATTCGCCGATAATCATGAATGGAAAGCTCTTGAGTACGACCTAGAGGCGACCGAAAACGATGTCAAAAGCACCATGATCACTCAGCAGGACCAGAGTCTCATTACACTCATTTCTGTAGGTCTTTGGTTGCGAACCTTAGAGATAGGATCACAGATCATCTTAAGTCATTATTCCTCACGTGGAGCGGCGCTCTTAAGAGAACCCGACCTGGCACTTGACTTGGCGGCAAGCATGGAAGCCCTGCCGCTTAAGTTACGCACGGATCCCTTAGTGCTGCGTTCCCAACAGACCTTAAAAGAGGTAGCAACGCTTCTCTCCAAAGAAAAGCATGGTGTCAGCAAGGAAAACCTTACCATTCTCGAACAAGCAACTCAAAAGATCGTTGCTGATATCACGACCTCTAATCCATCGATCATGATGCCGTAAGTCGGCACTCCTATTGCCCCATGAAAGTATACTATCTCTTTTTATTACTACTCTTGACTCGATGTCTTGTGATGACATCCTACGGGCAAGACATTTCTTCTTCCACGCTCGCGCAAGCAACGGAAATCCTCAAACAGCGTGCTCATGAAGATGTCAAAATAATTTGTAAGGATGATTGGAAGATAAGGGCGAGCGATTCGGTTTTTTCTCTCACACCCAAAATGCCACGTATCATCCAAGTAACGCTCTTTTCAGGCAATCAATATTGCTTCATGGCGAGTTCCCCTCCTCCTGCACTTGCTCTAAAAATATCGATTTTTGATTCTACCGGTCATGAGGTCAAATCGGATGTTTGGAAAGATCATCTTCCGACTCCTCAAGCAAAAGCTAGTGTGAAATTTCTAGCCACAGAGAGTGGTACCTATTTTGTGAAGTTAACTTTAGCCAAATCTCATGGAATGACTCCAGCTGAGTGCACGCTCCTCTATGGATATAAATAGGCTTATAGGGTCAGGGTTCAATTTTCAATATTGACAGGACCTCATTAATAATGACTCTTGATGTCAATATTGAAAATTGAACCCTGACCCCATAAGCTTTTCCGATCAAGATTCTTTAACTTTCAGAGCATCCAGAAAAGATGGAGGAATTAGATTAATAATACAATTTCCTGTTCTGTGTTTCAATTTTGATTCTTTATCGGTCTTGTCCTGATCTAAACAATCTTTATACAATGAAAGTAATTCTCGAGCATCTTTGCGCTCTTGATGAGTCTCTGGTTCTTTGTTCCTTATTTTAGAAAGGTCATATTTGTTATAAAACTCGTTAAGTTTAACAGCAAAAGGTCCACTAGTCCCAGGGTCATACCGGTTAAGAAACTCATTACGTGTATATTGGAGTTGCTCTTGTGTTTTAGGCAAGCGAAGGTACATAAACGCATTATGCACTTCCATACTCGTGGAATCTAATATAAAAAGATCTTTTTGAGTCTGTTCTAAATTATGTAATGTTCTCGTGGGATCAAGGTAGTCAGTAACCTGCTTAAAGCTTGATTCTTCTGTAGGCACGCTTGATTCTTCTGTAGGCACTTGTGAAGAATTATTATCAGCGTCTAAGTAACGAAAAAAGCGACCGCACGCAAGTAAAGCATGCCCTGGAGCGCATGTAATGGAATTATAAATTTTCCTGAGTGCAAAGCTTCCGAAGCTATCTTGCTTGGCTATGGTTACTCCAAATGCTTGTATTTTGTCTCTAGATGTCTTTCCTGTCTTAACTGTGCCTTGAAATGGATTCCAACTACTGGCTGGCTTAGTACTTGAGTTAGGAGTAATGTCGGGCATAAAATATCCTCCCTTAGTTTTTGCTTTGGTTTTTTCCAAAAACTGCTATCTCGCTATCTTGACTACGCGTAGTTACCCAGTGGCGCTGATGTTGCGGCGGGATGTTCTCCGACGCTCGATAGGGAAGGCTTGTCAGTAGGTGCTCCTGGTGGCTTTTCATCAAAGTTGGTTCCCTCGTTAATCCGTTTGTTCCAGAAGAGGGCAACGTCGCTAAATCCTTTGAGGAGGTCTTGAAAACGGAGGTAGTCCATGCCTTCGAGTTTTTCTTGGTAGCACATGAAGACATTGAGTGTTGCAGGGTCAACGCCTAGGGTGGCGCCACCAGTACCGACCCAGAGGAGATTAGCCTCTAGGATTTCGGGATAAAATTTTTCTGTCTGATGAGGGACTAAGGTCGCCACGAGGCTTGAGTAAATAAGGGCTCCTGTTTCCTTGTTGGCTTCCAGATCAATGGTCACTCGATCATCAAAACGGAGCGAGCAGAGCCCTTCGTCATTGGCTTTAAGATCTGGCAAGCCGATATTCTTGCCAAGTTCCTGGAGGAGTTCGTTGATATGTTCTAGCGACATTGGTTTTTAGGTTGAGGTTATTTCATGAAATAACACAGTTTTCGAAAAAATAACCTATAGTTGTCTTTGATGGAAAGCTTTTTTTATTTTTTGAACTTTGCTTTGTTGTTGTCAAACGT
>Ga0214923_10002920_pt1 | contig 22015 bp, 14 predicted proteins | sample LL1510_MetaG_FD_177993 | JGI IMG/M metagenome (GOLD analysis project Ga0214923, IMG submission 177993) | Freshwater microbial communities from Lake Lanier, Atlanta, Georgia, United States - LL-1510 | ecosystem: Environmental > Aquatic > Freshwater > Lake | place: USA: Georgia | collected...
TCCTACGCCAGCCACAGTCACCACAATTCCTACGCCAGCCACAGTCACCACAATTCCTACGCCAGCCACAGTCACCACAATTCCTACGCCAGCCACAGTCACCACAATTCCCAAAATAATTGAGCCAATCGATTTAAAAGGTAGTAAGGTTTTAGAGCAAAAAGAAGTGGTTGTCTTTTCGGGTGTGGCCTCAGATAAATATGATCCAAATAAAATATATAATTGGAATGATTATTCGGGAACTTGGAATGGAACCAAATTCGATAAAATACTGATCATGGGTCAACAAACCCAAAGCGATCAAGATGGGAAGCCATGCATAGAATCCGCAAAGTTTGGAGCACCTGGATACTGCAATAGGGGGAATGTTTATGCAAGTTCTGTTCTAAGAAGAAGAGGCCGTAGTTATCTCTTCTATGGTGGTAACGATTTTGAATTTCATGCTTCGGCAACTGATACTACCTATCTTGCTATGTCAGATAATTTTTTATCACGACCCGATCCAGCAGATATTTCACCTCCGAAAATACAAAAACTTGGAGTTACTTTAGCAGGGGGAGACAACCCTTCGCATATACATGCCACAGCAGGTTGGGGTTTAAATGATCCGTCTATTACCGTTCTAAACTGGCAAAATCCATCCGACCCCAATTTTGATAATAGTTTAATACTTTTCTCTGTCGCTAGACCTCATGAAACCACTTCTACGCAGTCATTTATTGGCTGGGCATTAACCAACCTTTTCCCACAGTTAGGTTGGTATCCTCCCGGCCCCCAAGGAGGAACTGCCGGTTTTTGTGATACCAGTAATCCCCACGAAAATCATCGGTGCAAGCTGGAACCAAAATATGACAATAAAATAAGAATTAAAGATAATCGCGGCATTGAGATAAGTACTGCGCACCGACCAAGTTTAGTTAGAGACGGAAATGATCTTTGGTTATTTTTCGATCAAGGTGGAATATATGACGTACCCTATTTTAGTAACGCAGATTGGGTTGCTGAAAACTATCTGCTCAAAAGCCTAGATTTTTTTCCTCAATTTAAAAACCCGCTTGAAGCTGCTAATTGTCACAACTTGTGTTCGAACTTAGCCACAGAAAAAGCCAAAAAATGTATCAGTGATTGCTACCGACACAACGTTGAACAAGTTCAAATCAACGATAGAATAAAACGAGACTGTGAAAACCCCGCCAATATTCCATGCATTAAAGTGAACATCACTCGCGACCAACTACTTACACAAAATGGGGTTCCTTCATGCTATAAAAATGAGGGGTTGCAACCAGAATTAACCCGAACGCCCAATGGTGGTTTTTGTATGGGCAGTGAACAGTGGAAGGGGGGGGTTGTGGTTGCACGAACGACTGTTAATAACTTTCAAAACTTCACAATCGTTTCAGGTAACCGATTTGAATCTCGGATCCCCGACGGAGGCACTGTTGACGTCAAAAAATTTGGTTCTAATTGGCTGATGTTAGAAGACAGTTGGCCTCAAAACGCTTCCTACAAATACCACATCCACCCCAGAGTAAGTACAGATGGTTTAACTTGGACCCGAACTCCTGCACCGATTTGGACTACTCAAGAGTACCGGATTACCTCAAATCCTACCGCAGTCACTGATGAAGCGGGCCAGTCTTTGCGGGGAATCATTTATGGAGACTTTTCCCAACAGGCTCCTGGACAGTGCAATCCAGCCTATCTCATTTGGGAGGGGGTATGTATCTCACAAGGCGCGATAAAAGCAATGTTTCTGCAGAAACGAATAGAATTCGTGAGCAATGATGGACAATGTGATTGGGACAAAGCGGAGGCATTAGCCCTCGATGAAGATAGAACGATCTTTTTGCTTCCTGAGAAATGCTCAAAAAACCCTGGGGTTCTAAGAGTGTTTGATACAGGACTCAACGATAAAATCTCTAAGGCAAACCGAACACCTCTACTAGAAATTCCTTTTACTTTGGTCCCTGGCAAGTTGTACAAAATCCCTAGCACAACACTGGTTCCCAATGGATAAACCTTTTTTAGTCCCTGAGTACTTATTTTCAAGATTCTTTAATACCTGATCCCTTTGAGTGGACCTAGAAAGGGCTGGTCCGATGCAATTTGTTAAGTGGGTCGAGTACTTATAGAGGACCAAATGCATTGATCTTTATTGGGGCCTAACGGAGTTTCATTTTAAGTTCAACTAAACATCAAACGGCCTACAAATTCCGCAACGTTGGCTCGGCCGACTGGCCGTTTGAACCCTTTGTAGGTCCACTCAAAGGGTGCAGGTAAAAAGATTTAATACCTGATCCCTTTGAGTGGACCTAGAAAGGGCTGGTCCGATGCAATTTGTTAAGTGGGTCCAGTACTTATAGAGGACCAAATGCATTGATCTTTATTGGGGGCTAAAGGAGTTTCATTTTAAGTTCAACTAAACATCAAACGGCCTACAAATTCCGCAAAGTTGGCTCGGCCGACTGGCCGTTTGAACCCTTTCTAGGTCCACTCAAAGGGTGCAGGTAAGATTCTTTAAGCTCGGGGCTCAATAGCTACTTTGGCTGATACCGAGTTGGCGATAAAACAGTGCTTGTGAGCCTTAGCGTGAAGCTCATTTACTTTTTCAATAGAAACCGGCTCTGCACCATCAAACTCAACTTTGGGGCGCAATGTAATGTGAGTAACACACATTTTACCTTCGGTGTTTTTACCCAGAGTCGCAACCGCTTGATCCTGATAGGTCTTTACTAAAAGTCTACTTTTAGCAGCAACTGCAAGAAAAGTAAGCATATGACAACTGGCTAAAGCAGAAGCAATAAGCTCCTCGGGATTTACAAGATTTGCATTACCTACAAACTCAGGAGCAGATGAAGCTTGGCACTTGATTCCTCCGCCAAACTCAATCGTGTGGGTACGATCAAAAGTATCATAATTGAAATCAGGAGTTTCTCGTTTCCAAGTAACGGTAGCTTTATATTCAGACATGTTGCTCTCCCTGTAAAATTATTGCTCTAGCTCTTCCGTTTCCGGAGGAAGCTCTGTGGGCTCTACCACTATTTTTGCTTTCGGTTTATCTAGCAAACTCATCACATTGGCCTGAATATTTAAGCAGATACTTTTCAATGGGAGGTGGCTTAAGTTTCGAGGAGAGAATGGGTTTTGAATCTCAGCTCCGATTTCATCTAAAGTAAAAAGAGGATAAGCTGCTAATGCTACGACCATCGGAGTCAGCCAAACCACCCTGTCCACTAACCCTAATGGCAACAACAACAAGAAAAGAAGGATAAATCTTCGAACAATAATGGCAATCGAAAGCGGAATAGGCGTGTTTCGAATCCGTTCACACGCACCAATGGCATCAATTAAAAGGGCTCTTTCTCTTTCAGCTCTTTGAAACGCAAAGTTATCTAAACCTTTTGTTCGTAAAAGACATAAAAGCTCGGCAATTTTAGCTCCGACATAAGTAGGCATATGCTGACTACCTCTGATTTTATTGGTCTCTTCCTCTCCCAATAAGTCTTGTACTTCTGAGAGCGCCTTCTCTGCTCTTAAGGACTCTCGCATAACGTGAGGAAATGCCGCAACCCAACTCAAATAGGTTTTGGAAAGAGCTTGATTTGCTGAACTATATTCATAACCAATAATAGCCAAGTTTCGACTTTGATTAACGATACTTCCCCAGATTTTACGAGCTTCCCACCAACGGTCTAGACCGGAATTAATTCTCAATAACAAGAAAAGACTGAGAACTGCCCCAGAGTACTCAAAAGGGGTAATGGGTATTGCAACTTGCGGATAGTGGTGAAAAACCAACGAGCAAGCTAAAGAAAAACAGGTCGTAAAAACAACTCTCCGAGTTACAGCTGGAGAAGCCGACCCCTTGATGGCCAAGGCGGTTCTTAAAAAACTTTTTGACTCCCCCTTGTTGGTCAGATCAGATCTCACTTCTAAGTGAGGAAGGGGAGTTTTGTCAGACTGAGACCTAAATAAACTCATGATTTTGTCCTTAATTAGACCCTTAATTTGGGTCTAAAAGCCCCAAAAGTAAAGAGAGACGGTATGTTTTTTCATATTCTACGTTCTCCGTTGCTAAAAGTTGCCCTCGATACTCGACTCGCCCTGAAAAATCGCCTAGATAGCTATTGCCATGTGAATAGGAAGGGAACAATAATTCAATCTGGAAACTAGAACAGGAGTCCGATTGCTTAAAACACCTCTCAAGCTTTTATTAATAGTCCTAGCAACCGTAACACATCTTAAGCCTCTCTTAGGAGTTGAAACAGTAGTGATATTAGATCGTGGGGAGCCTTATGGGGCGATGACTGCCGAAAAAGGGGTGTTTTGGATTGGACAATCTCGTCGAAATTTTAATAGCGACTATCGACTCGAAGTTTATCGTCCCGATGGTCAATTAGTGGACTCGGTTAGGTTAGCCCATAGTCTCAGTCAGATAAAAAAAACAGGAAACGGCTCTGTTGTTGTAACTGGGATTAATCCAGTCTCTCAACTGACTCAATACACTTTTGCGACTCTCGAAAATAATAGAATCAAATATAAAACGACCCAAATCAATATCGATGGATTTATCAGCTTCTGGGTAGGCTCTATCGGAAATCGCCACTTTTTTGCGGATATCGGCGGAAACCCGAATGACTCTCAACTCAATCTCGATTTACCTGCTCAAACACTTTTTTCTTCTAAGAGTTCTGCCCCTACATATTTAAAAGCAAGAGTTCGCATGCCTTTAGCCGGAGAAATTATCGATGGAAAATTAATGATTGTCTCTAGTGAAGGGATGACACTGAAAGCAGGAAGTATAGTTGAAGTAGACCCTCTCACCTCTTCAACTAAAATTCTTTTAGATTCAAAAACAGCTCAATTTCGGGGCATCGAAGCCATTCCCGGTACAGCCCTACTTTTAACCCTCGCTGCCAGGGAGAACAAACTTCTGCTCATAGATAAAAATACGGGCGAGATAAAACGAGAATTTCCTACGACAGGTTATTCGAGAGTTTTCAATCGATTCGGACATTGTGCGATTGTCGGAAATGATGAGTCCAACACGATTGAAGTCTTTCAATTGAACTCCGATGTCAACCAACCAGTTTTGACTGAAAAAATATCCCTTTCAGCAGATGAGTTTTCTGGAATAAAACAAATCGCTTCTGATGAATTGACCGGAACTATTTTTGTCAGAGCTAACTTTCCCTGCAATCCTCTCATAGAAGTTTGCAACAAAGACTTTAACAGGGTGGTTTCTTTCGGGGAAAAGATAGCTGCAGAAATTAAAAACCGCTGTTACTAGTTATAAAAACTTATGCTTTTTAGAAGCCTTCGGCTGACTTAGGAGTATTCGAAGTTGCGGCAAAAACAGAAGAGAAACCAACTTCTGCAAGAAGCCCGTTAGGCGCGGGAATAAACTGAGACAAAACACTACCAAGTGTTGAGCCGATAAACACTAAAGGTATAAATTCTCCCCCTTTGAATCCAGAAGCGACAGTCAAAGAAGTGAATAACATTTTGAATAGAGGATCCTTCCAACTTAAAAGTTCTGAAAAGGAGTCTTGAATCACTTTAATACCTAAACCCACATATCGATAACTTTCCTCAAGATTGAAAAGTAATACTAGAATGATTCCTGCTACGGGCAAACCTATGATCAAAGTAGGGTGAGCTATTCGGATTTGAGTCGCTTTATCGAGCAGCACCATAAATAGAGTAGCTGCACTACCGGAGAGAAAACCAACAGCACTACCCAATAAAAACCATTTTAACCCTTTGTAGATGAATCCTCTTAATTTTTCGTTTAATCTAATCATACCGTGCTTCACTCTGAACTTTTTCATGCGTTGTTTATCACTTCGGTATCAATCACTGTTGTTTCTACTTTATTAGCAAGAACGCCCATTCCCGCACTGATAGGTTTTATTGTAACAGGTCTACTCATCGGTCCGAATGGTTTAGGTTGGATAAAATCGATGCCAGCTGCCAAAAGCATTTCAGAACTCGGCATTGTTTTCCTTATGTTTTCAGTAGGTCTTGAGATTTCGATCTCTCAACTTAAAAAGATGATTCGGCCGCTATTGACTTTGGGGCTGTTCCAAGTGGTCGGAACAATGGGAGTTGGCATACTCTTCTTTGCGCTGGTTTTAAAAGTCCCCCTAAGTGCTTCTTATGTGATGGGATCTTGCCTAGCTCTGAGCTCCACTGCAGTCGTTCTAAAACTCCTAGCCGATCGCAGAGAGACTGAAACTCCTTATGGTCGTATGAGTCTTATTATTTTGCTTTTTCAAGATATCGCTGCCCTTCCACTCATGGCGAGCCTTCCACTCATCGCTAATCAGACGGTTTCTGTGGCAAGTTCCTCCGGAATAGGAACTGTAATTTTTGGTATTCCACTTTTTCTTTTGGGATGTATCATTTTAGGTCAGTTTGTCATACCGTTGATCTTTAATGAAATCACGCAAACCGGTAACAGAGAACTTTTCTTCTTTTCTATTTTTGCAACCACCTTTGTCATCTCTTTTTTGGCAGAGAAAGTAGGATTGTCTCTTTCTCTGGGGGCATTTATAGCCGGAGTTTTAATTTCTGAATCACCCTTCAGCCGACAAGCATCAGCTGAAATGGGTCCATTCAGAGATATTTTTTTGGGTCTATTCTTTGCCTCAATCGGAATGATGCTCGACTTGAAATTTGCCCAAGCAAATGTTCGACATCTCTTATGGTTAATACCGGCACTTTTTTACATCAAGTTCTCAGTTCTTTACGCCCTTTTGAAGCGATACAGCCGTTCGCATGGTATCAGTTTCGCAGCCGCTTTGGCTCTAAGCCAAATCGGAGAACTTTCCTTTGTTATTGCAGCAGCTGCGTTTTCTTACGGTATTATTGGTAATGCTGAATTTCAGTATTTTTTAACACTAGCTGTTTTTTCTCTTCTCATTACACCCTTACTTTCTCAATGGGGTTTGAAAGGTGCATCTCACAGCAGTTGGGCTGAACTAGCTCGTGGATTTCGTTTAGGCTTAAAGAAATCACAACCGAAAAATGAGGGGCTCTCAACGCTATCTGAGCCAGCGGAATCCCCCCTAGTAGCTCCTCGAAAAGCTATAGTCATCGGTTTAGGACATACGGGAATACAAACACTCACTGAAATTTCTCAAAAAGGGGTACCTTGCCTAGGCATCGACATCAATCATAACAACGTCAAACAACTACAGCAATTAGGTATCGAAGGTGTTTTCGGGGACTCTACGAGCAGAGAACTCCTAGAATCGGTTGGCGTAGAAGAAGCGTTCTTAGTTGTTGTCTGTGTCAGTGGTCGTCACATAGTCCCTAAAATTATTTCGACGGTGAGACTTATCAATCCAAAAGTAAAAATTTTAGCTCGAATTCACTATCTCCAAGAGCTCCCCGAAATAGAAACTGGGCATTTATGCGATGTGGTTGTTTCCGAACAAGAATCGGCAAAAGCACTCTGCAGAAAAGTGCTTGAATGTTATAGTTTGTCATAGAAAAACACTTTAAGGAGATCCCTATGGCTAGATTCCTTCTCCCTCTTGTTGCTCTATTCTTGGCGCAGGTAATTTTCGGTGCAGACGTTAAATATTCCAATGGGACTGCCAATGAAATTGAGCTCGAACTCAATTTAACACCCCATGAAATGGTTCTGACGCAATTAAAAGCTAAGGGAATTTCATTTTATCGAATTCCCATTGAAAATGAGGGTTTTCTGTTTAAAAAAGCTGGGCTTCCTGAACTGCCCGAGATTCATCGATGGCTCGTAGTGAATTCGAAAGCACAATATCAAATAAAGGTCATTCCTGGAAAACATAAGATCTATCGTGATATTTTGCTCTATCCGGCCCAGCCCGACTCAATTGAAACCGCGAGCAAACGCTTCAAAATGAACCGTTTAGCTTACTTAAAAAACGTTTGGTACGGCTCTCCCCAAGTTGCTCTTGGCAAGAAAGCAAAACTTGGAGAACTCACTTTACTACCGGTGACTTTTTCTCCTGCTGTTTACAATCCACAAAAAAGAGAATTGAAAATTTATCAAACCCTAAAAATTAGAATGGAAAACCTAAAGTCGGGTGGCGAGGATTCTGCACTGCTGATATCTAACTTTACCTCGGGCCAAGCAAAAACTCTGACCTTGAACGGCAGTGAATATATTGCTCGATTTCATTCGCATCGGTCGATTAAAGCAATGCTAATTGTCCACAGCCCAATTCTGAAGCAGTCGGCTCTAGAACTTGCACAACTTCATCAGCAAGAAGGAGATGAAATCAATCTCATTGAACTAAAGCCGGGAACTTCAAGCGAAGAGCTTAAAAAACTCCTCGTGTCGCAGTATCAATCTACTCAAATGGATGCTGTTCTATTACTTGGAGATGAGGCTGCAATTCCTATCAGGTCTTATGGTGGACAAACAGGCGATCTCTACTACAGCCTGCTTTCAGGCTCTGATCAGGTCTCAGATGTAGCTCTAGGTAGAATTCCTGCCAAAACTGAAATTCAAGGCAGGATTGCTCTCAATAAAATAAAAACTCTGCTTGAACTCAAATCAAAGGGTTTCATCAATAAAAGGGTAATGTTGATTGCTCATCGAGAAGAATATCCCGGTAAGTACACCAAAAACATGGAAAAGGTGAGAACAAACCCCAACCCTCGCCAACTGGAATTTAACACTCAATACGGTGGTGAAAATGCAAAATCTAGTACTGTCGTTGAAGAGGCGCAAAAGGGCTATGCTATTTTGAATTATCGAGGCCATGGAAGCACTGGATCTTGGGCAAGTTGGGGGCGTGATGGCCTATCTTTTTCAGCTTCAAATGTTAGGGAACTTCCCGACAGTCAAAATGGGCTCTCTTTTATCTTTAATGTAGCTTGTTACAATGGATCGATACAGAACTCCTCTATATCTTTGGCAGAACGGCAGTTATTCCCCTCAGAAGATGAAAAAACCCTGCAAGGTGCAGTGAGTACTTTCGGTGCAACTGCCCCCTCGATGACAGAGACCAATCATCGGTTCAATTTAAACCTTTTTGAATTTCTCCAAACAGTTGAGGATATTTCAATAGGTAGCGTTTATACCCTTGCCAATAATAAGCTTACCAAGGACAACGGTGGTTCGGCGACTAGTAATACAAAGATGTATTTGCTTTTCTCAGACCCACTGATCGCACCACTCATCAAATAGGGCTGACCAGACTCTTTCGAATCAAGCGAATTTAGGGTATGTTCCTAAAGTATGAAACGTCGTTTATTTCTTCTCTTATTCTTTTTGTCTCTTTTCATTTTCAATCGAAGTTGGGGCGATTCTAATAATAATTGCTCTGCCAACTGGAGAGAACTTGATTGGAAATTAGCACCTTTTATTGATCTCAATGCCAGATATTTTAGCTTCCCGTTCAAAATTCCAAAGGGTCAAAGAATACAATTTAAGGTTGAAGGATCTTTTCCCTACGCGCGATATTTTAGTTTCCATACTTACGATCAGGAGACTGAAAATGCGATTTCTCATCTGACCGATTATGCAATCTCTCCCGACTCGCAATCAGTAAACCCTTTTCAAATTGGAGTAGACCGTTACAGTTCCAATCGAAAATTTTCGGTTTGGATAACCCCTTCTCAAGAAGCCAGCACAACTGAGCAAAAGCTCATTATACCTTTTGATGACGCCCGAGATCGTTCAGCAGACATTTGGGTTAGAGTTTACGCAAGCGAAACAAAAAAGATTGAACTACCCCAAATCTATGCTTTTGATGACTCCATGAACCCCATTCCTTGTCCAAAAATTGTAAATAAGGAATGGAGTATCGCAACGACTGCAGGACCCTATGGTTTGAGAATCCCCTCCCAAGAGCACCAAGGAAGAGCCCCACTCCCATTCAAGAATGGTGATGTTCATTTTTTTAGACCCAGCACTGACTCCTTGGGTGCTAATTTGGATAACCTTTATCTTTTCTCAAGGCTTGATGGAAAAGCCCTCTTTAGACCTCTTACTATCAAAGGCCGAAGAGAGCGACGAATTCTAAAAAAGAACAATGCAATTCTTAACATTGGCAATATCACTGCATTTTCCTTTGAAGTTCCATCTTTCCCTGACACAAAATCACAACTCCAGTATTTCTCTGGCGAGGAAGATGTTCGCTATTGGTCAATCTGTCTTTCGGGTCCAGATACATATACAAGTGCCTGCATGATGGATTCCCAAGTCAGAACATTTGAAGCTCGAGATGGAAAAAGATATGCGATATTTGTCATAGGCCCCAATGAGCCTCAACTTAAATTAAAGGTTACTAAACTTGGGTACAACTATCTCGATCACTCAGAGCATCGAGTTCCTCTTATATTTTATCGACAAATGCTACCCAGACCCGATTTTGATGGGAGAGTTGATGTCGTAAAACCAATTCCGCCTTCGGAATCTCAAAACCACAATGTCCTTTGGAACTTCTTCGCAGAGTCGTACATTGGGAAATACTCTCCCTTAGGACGACAGTGCTGGCTTGAATCGGGCTTTTTGCAATCTTTCTGTGGTCTTAAGAAAAACTTGAGATGACTTTCTTAGAAAGTCGCGTTCAAACAGTAATAAAAAATATGGTTCGTACGGTCCTCAATTGATCTAGGCCTACGAATGTAATTATTCAAGTAGCCAAAGTCAGAATTCAAACTTTTTGACCATAAGTAATTAAAACCTAGTATCAAACGATTTTGATCAAAACCAGATACTGGCCCTGATATGGCCGTCGTATTCAGATTGAAAAACAACTCATTGGCCAGAAGTAAACGTAAGTTAGAACTTCCTAACCAATAGTGAAGAGATCTTAGTTGATACCTCAGCCGATAAGCTTTATCGATGGTCGTATTAAGGGCACGGTGTTCAGCACGAAAACGGTGAGCAAACAGGCTAGATCCCCCTGCCCCGTGACTAAAAATGTATTGTAAAAAAAGACGTGTTTCATTTGATGCAATAGGGGTGTAACTCCCAAACCAAGCGAATCCGAACCCAACGGAATGATAAGAATTGATAGTGTAAATAGGGGCAAAACGAGCGATTATGGACGCTAGTTCGCCCTCAGAGTATGAAATCCGCGGTTGAACTTCCGTAAAAAGACCTAGAGAATCATTGAAATTGAGTGTTTGATTAATTTGAACCCAATTTTCAATTTTACTATCGGCTTGGACTGACCCATTCAAAATAAGACTCAAACAAAAAAGACCACCCAAACTTTTAAAAAATTTTGAGAAATTCAAAGGTCCCCCTTTAATGAGCTATGGTTGCAAATCATACCAATGCTGAATAAGAAAGCAAAGTATGAGATATTCTAACCGAAGGAACAACTATGAACTCTACTACTCAACTTGAAAACAAAACTATTTTAGTGACTGGTGCTAACTCTGGGATTGGCTTTGTGACCGCTAAAAACCTTGCCGCAAAGGGTGCAAAAGTGATTTTGGCTTGCAGGTCAGAAGAAAAAGCTGAAGCAGCGATATCGGCTATAAAAAGTGACTTACCCAAAGCCAAACTCGAATTTCTCGCACTAGATCTCGCAAATTTAAAGCTGACTCGGCAAGCAGCTGAGAAAGTTCTTAAAACCCAAGAGCGATTGGATGTTCTTATCAACAACGCTGGACTTTTCGGAACTAGGGGTACTACGGTGGACGGATTCGAAATGCACTTTGGAACAAATCATCTAGGACCTTATTTGTTCACTAGGCTTTTAACTCCCCTTCTCAAAAAAACAGCCCCAGCTCGAATTGTAGTTGTCTCAAGCCACGGGCACTACAGTGCGAGGAAAATGAATTTTGACCACTTTCAAGGATTTACCCGTTCGCGTTGGTCTTTTCCCGAATATGCGACATCAAAGTTGTGTAATGTCCTGTTTGCTAAATCCCTAGCTAAAAACCTAGAAGGAACTGGAATTTCGGTCTACTCCCTGCACCCTGGCATTATCGCATCAGAAATTTGGCGAAACTTTCCTCAGCCCATCAAGTGGATAGTTACTCGCCCCATGATTTCGAATGAGGAGGGAGCTTTGACAACTCTGTACTGTGCCACGGAGCCTTCTCTAGGATCAGAAACTGGTCTTTACTATGATAAATGCAAGCCCAGAACCCCCTCCAGCCTTGCAAGAGATTCTGAGCTTGCTGAAAAACTTTGGCTTAAAAGTGCTGAGTGGACTGGATTTTAAAAACGTGTTACGACCCCTTCATGAAAAAAGTCTTACTATTTATTCTTTGTCTTTCCTCATTGTCCTTAGGTCACTATGCGGTTATCAGTCGACCGCTGCGAAGTCTAAATCTCGACAAAATTAAAAATGACCTCAGACTAGAAGAGGCCCAGAAACAGGAAAAGCTATTTCCTAGCGCCATCAAAGCGGAAGAGGCAGTCGCTCTTGCTCTTTTGAGTTTTTTAAACGATTCAAGCCACATCGAGAGCCCTTTGGCATTGGCTGGGACAGAAGAGGCCCTTTTCAGCCATTTGAATCAATATTCCTCCGAAATCACTCTTCTATTTACAGGAGAAGAGGCCGAACACGGCGAAAAGCTCGATCAAAATTGGATTATTAAACTAAAAATTCCAACCCTTTCAGACCATCTTTTTTTCGCTGTCATCAAAAGAGATGGCTCACGCTGCCCGTACAATTACGGATTTAATTAATGAATATTTTACTGTCTGCGCAAAGCATTCAGAAGTCATTTGGAGTTAGGCCCCTTTTTAAAAATTTGAGTTTTGTCATCGGGGAAAAAGAACGCATAGGACTCATCGGGGCCAATGGGGCGGGAAAGTCCACTCTTCTAAAAATTCTTTCCGGAAAAATGGAAGCTGATGAAGGAAATCTTTCTTTCCAAAAGGGACTCAGGGTCGGTTTTCTCGAGCAAACATCCCAACTAGACCCCGAGACAACTATTGAAGAGGCCATTTTTTCCGGAGTTGCCGATTCCTCATCCACCGAAGCCCACGCCTTGGTTCACGAATGGATTTCGAAGCTTAACCTAGAATCTCAAGGCTTTTCAGCACATTCAAAAGTCGCAAATCTCTCTGGAGGATGGCAGAAGAAAGTAGCGCTAGCCAAAGAGCTCGTAAAGGAACCAGAGCTATTACTTTTAGACGAGCCAACCAATCACTTGGATTTAGATAGTATTTTATGGCTAGAGGCTCTTTTGATTCGTGCGCCGTTTGCTGTAGTTGTGATTACCCATGACCGTGTCTTCTTGCAAAATGTAACCAATCGTATTCTTGAATTGGGTCACCAATACGCTCAAGGTGTTTTAGATGTTCCAGGCGATTATGCCACGTATCTTGAATTAAAAGAATCAACCCTCTCACAACAAAGAGTAGAGGAAATTACTTTAAAAAATAAATTACGAAGAGAAACAGAATGGTTACGGCGCGGACCCAAAGCTAGAACCACGAAACAGAAAGCTCGAATAGACCGAGCTACTGACCTTCAATTGGATGTCAAAGAGCTTGAATACCGCAATCAGAATCGGAATGTTTCCCTAGAGTTTCAATCAGCGAAAAAACAACCGAACAGACTGATTGAAGCTAAGAACATTTCTAAATCCTACGGGAACAAAACACTTTTTAAAGACTTCAACCTATTTATTGGTCCGGGCAGTTGCATTGGTCTTTTAGGTAGAAATGGTTGTGGAAAATCGACCCTTATTCGCTGTCTCCTAGGAGATGAACCCACAGACTCGGGCGATATTATTCAAGCAGAGAACCTGAGCATTTCCTATTTCGAGCAAAAACGTGAGTCTTTAGACCTTTCTCTTTCTGTGCAAAAAACTATTTGTCCCGGTGGAGATACTGTGATTTATCGCGGTGAACCAGTGCACATTCGAGGATATCTCGGAAGATTTCTTTTTGCGCCCGAGCAAATTCAACTCCCTGTGGGCAAACTCTCTGGGGGGGAACAATCAAGGCTTCTACTTGCAAAGCTGATGTTAAAAGAGGCTAAAATTCTCGTGCTGGATGAACCTACCAATGACCTCGACATAGAAACACTCGATGTTTTACAGCAATGCCTTTCCGACTTTGATGGGGGAATCATTATTGTTACCCACGACAGGTATTTTTTGGACCAAGTAGCAACGGAAATCATCGCTTTTCCAGACCTAGACCAAACCAACGGTTCGCTTATTAAGTTTGCCGATTTATCTCAATGGGAGACTTGGAGAAATAACAATCAAATTCTCAAATCTCCCAAAAAAACCACTGAGGTCAATGATTCGCCCAAAAAGAAAAAAAAGATGAGCTATCACGAAGTCAGAGAGCTCAGTTTGATGGAAGGAAAGATTCAAGAAGCAGAAGCAGTTCTAGAACAGCTACAAGCAGAGTCATCCCAACCTGATATTCAAAGTAATTCTAAAAAGCTGACCGATATTTATCAGGCGATTGCCGAAGCGCAAGAAAAAGTAGAACAGCTTTATCAGAGATGGTCTGAACTTGAAGCCAAATCTAGTGGCTCTGACTAGACTTATTAAACCCCACAAAAACAGCCCATCGTGATGTCGGTCGTTTGTCGGTTACGCACTTGAGTGGGGCCGTAGCAGAATTGACCCGCCTGTGTAGCTCCATTTACTTGCCCCTGAGCGATACACCCACGATTGGGCCGACAACCATAAACAAACCTCAAAACTCCGCGAGACGAACCTGGAACGACCTCACCCGAAGAACAATAGGCGCCCTCGGGGCTTGGTTTGGAAATCAATCCCAGATTATTACAAACAGTTACGCATGAGCCCCCTTTGGTTCTAATCCATTTCGGTTCAATGACTTCATAAAAAATAGACGAAACGGCATCTCGTTGACCTTCTGGGTTCGTAACCTCTACCCGATACCTCCCCGGTGTGAGTGCTGGAACGATACAAGCCATTTGTTGTGAAGAAGTCCAATTTGGCGTTGTACAAATTTGTGAACCTAATTTTACAGTGGCTCCACTGACAAACTCATTTCCATGAACAGTTAAATTTCCTCCGCCTGAATTGCCTCCCCTTAAAGGATTAATCGAAGTCACTTGGGGTGCTGTCCTGTATGTATATTGAACTTGTTCACTCGACTCTTGATCATATTGATTGATAACCCTAACTAGATAATCTCCTCGATCTGAAGCGGGTAAAATACAAGTTAGTTGACTCGGGGAAACTACTCGAACGGTCAGACAATTTTTTTCTCCTATCGTTACTTTGGTACCTACTCCAAATCGAGTTCCATTGACTGTGAGCGTGTTTCCACCCTCGAGAGGTCCTGCCGAAGGTATAATCGAAGAAAGTGTAGGGGCATGAGAATACCGAAACCCCCCGGTGATAGTGGCCGTGGCCCCATCAGGATTTGTAACTTTTACATTATGAAGACCTAAAATAGCGGACGTAGATGTTAAACAGGACATTTCAAGCTGGGAGACGATCTGGAGTGGGCCACATGGTTTTAACCCGATACTCACTCTCGAACCTTCATGAAAACCGGTTCCTCTCAGGGTAATTCGAGTTTGTCCACTAGGCGGACCCGCCTTCGGATAAGAGCTGGCAAGAGAGAGCCGATAGGGCAAAGGTGACGGCGCACCATTCACGGCGCGCGCTACGTTTAGTCTACCGCCCGAAATGGTTTTGCCTTGGAACATTGGTGTTATGATTTCATCAACACTCTCAATCAACTTACTTTTGATCTGACTGTAAGAAAATGAGGGGTTAATAGATTTGATGAGGGCTGCAGCACCTGCCACATGAGGAGCAGCCATAGAGGTTCCCGACTCGTAAGTATAACTTCCATAGTAGTAAGTAGAAAAAACATCCACTCCAGGCGCAGCTAAGTGAACCGTGTTTTTCCCGTAGTTGGAAAAACTGGCTAACCTATCCTTATTGTCGGTCGCCGCAACAGAAATCACATTTTCTACTTGATAGTTCGCCGGAAAGAAAGGTTCAGAGTCATTATCAGCACCGTTATTGCCCGCTGCTGCGACAAAAAGCCCTCCGGCATCTCGATAGGCTTTAATTAATTCTTCGAGAGCCTCTACAGGCTCTCCGCTCCACCCCCAACTATTATTGATGATAGGGAACCTCATCATAGTGGCATATTCAATGGCTGCCATTGCCACACTTACTTCACCAGAGCCTGAGGAATCGAAGATTTGTAGCGGAACTAAACTCACTTCCCAAGCAACTCCTGAAACACCTCTTGTATTGTTTCCTGATGCACCGATAGTACCAGCAGTATGAGTTCCGTGACCATGTTCATCGTAGGGGGCATTATCGTTACCCACAAAATCCCATCCACGAAAATCATCGACAAAGCCATTGGCATCATCATCGACTCCGTTCGTTGATTTATCATTCCCAGCACTGTCTGTGCCGGTTTCGCCAGGATTTCGCCACAAGTTGCTCACGAGGTCCGGATGATCATAATCAATACCGGTATCCAATACTCCAACAACCACATCGCGGGATCCGGTGGTGACTTCCCAAGCCTCAGGAGCATCGATGTCTGCATCGAGAAGACCTTTACCGGCATCAGTCATCGCCCCTGAGTTAGATAACGGCCACTGTCTGTGAAACTCCTCATCGTTTGCAGCCTTTACAATTCGAATTTTGACATCAGGATAAGCATACTGCACACCTTCTAACTCTTTCAAAGCTCCAAGATGAGCCAAAACCTCGGTTGTGCCTTTCACAGATGGAACTCTGAAAATTTGTGCATTGATAGTTTTTAACTTTTTAAGAGGAGTTTTGAAATTTAAAGACTGAAGGACTTCCTGCTCTGTCTCGGAATCTTTAAACTTTACAATAATTCGCTCGGTATTGATTCCCCAATTTCCAAGATCAATTTTGGCATCGGAAGCAAACTCTCTAAGCTCTTTTTCATTTAACGATTTAACGTAAGTTCGATAGTCGTTTAAACGAACTTTGTTTGAACTACTTGGATTTCGATCAGTTTTAGGAAGGGGCCAACGAGGTTTTCGATTCGTTCCGCCAAAACAGACATTCAACGATAATAAAGCGAGAACAATAAGAATCGATCTTTTTGGCACACAGCCTCCTAAGTTAGAATTTTCCTAGAAGACTTTTCGGATGAAAATCTCGAGTTCTTAAATAGTTAGAGCCCGCAATAACAGCCCATCGTCACATCAGTGCGACCGTTGTCTCGACGCTGAGACGCACCATAACAAAATCTACCCACCGACAGAGAAGAGTGAGTTCCTTGAGCCCGACAGTTTCTATACGGCCAGCAACCGTATTGGAATGAAACTCTCCCAACCACCGAGGCCGGAATCTGCTCACCGGACGCACAGTAACTTCCCTCTGGACTTAATTTAGAAAATAGCCCCACAGTTGAACAGACCTTGGAGCAAACTCCCCCATTCGTTCCCACCCAACGAGGGCTGATGAATTGAAATACGGGAGACGGTCCGATACTGTTGATTTGACCATCCATGTTCCTAACTGAAACTTGATAAGTTCCAGACAAGGTCGCAGATAAGCGACACGTGAGCTGACTGGACGATACTAATTGAACATTGGTACATTGCTGTTCCCCTACTCTCACTGTAATACCAGTCTGAAAAGCGGCTCCAGAAACTGTCAGGGTACTGCCACCGATTGTACTTCCTTTGGTCGGACTTACTGAAACCAACCGAGGTGGTGGAGCTAATATGCGAACAGGATCACTTAAATCTGAACAGATGGGGCCATTGCAAGCACGAACTCTTAAAGTCGGTTGCACAGCTGTTTGGAGAGTTTCGTATCGGGTCACATTGATTAGCGTGTCTCCGACCAATGTGCCAATGTCATTTGCCGCAACACCAGCATTTCTGACCTCAAACCGAGTTTCCCCTACACTATTGTCATTCCAATTTAAAACATAGGGGCTGGTTTCGGTAATTTTGGTGGCTGTCAATTGCGTGGGCCTGTCAGGAGATTTTGGGCCTAATAGTTTTATATCGTCAATTAGCCAACCATCGCGTCCGTCGGATAATTGGCCTCCACCTTTGTACCAAAAACGAAATCGGACTTTATCTCCGGGTTTTAATTTATTTCGGAGGGGAATTTTAACAGTCGTCCAATCGCACTTAGCCGCTGAATAGACCGCTAGCATTCTCCATTTAGGACTTGAAGGCCAATCATAAGAATTTGTATCTGGATTCCACACATTGTAGTGTGAATGAGGATCTGTCTCTTCGTTAATACGAATTTCAACGATTCCTTTTTCATAAACTGGTTCGCAATCAATTTTAGTATCAAACTGCAAAACCACATCAGGATGAGTGACCGTGATGGGTTCATTAAATTCCATATAATTATAGGCCGATTCACGATTAGCATTAGGGCTGTCAGACCACACTTTTCCTCTTCCTGAAATTTCCTCTTGTTTGAAAGGCTGTGTCCAGAAAAAAAGATCTCTTGTATTGATACCATCATAGCTCTCACCGTCGCTCACAAAAAGCTCTTTGGGAGCAGATAGTTCGAATGGAATCGAAGGATTTAATACACCTCGATTGCCAACATTGTCTAAAGCTCGAATCGTCAGATATCCTTTTTGAAGCATATTGAGGTCTCTTAATTCAGATCTTAATAAGCCATCATTGTTTGCTTCAATGTGAGTGACTTCATATTTAGGCTCTAAATTCCAATCGGCCTCATTCGTGATGGGTCGAGATGAAATGGCCACTTGATACCCTGAGGCTGTTCCAATGTTTCCGTCGTCTCCGGCTGATTGAAAACGAAGTTCGAGAGAAGTAAGGCCTGAAAAGAAAATACGAAAATTTTCCACGGGTCCCGGTGCTATCGTGTCAACCTCCAAACTCTTTTCGAGATTTAATCGTCGACCACCACTCACTAATGGATTATCCAAAGGATATTCATCGCTTCTAAACATCTCGTAGGTATAAGTCGGTCTCAAAAGCCCCGGAATGCGGTCGGCTCCGTTAAGAACTCGACTTTTGATAGTGCGATAATCAACATCGGGAAAAACGGATTTAATCAGCGCTGCGGCTCCCGCAACATGAGGTGCCGCCATTGAAGTTCCGCTCATGCGAACTAAGGGCTCAGGACTTCCACTCACAGCGAGAGATAAAATTTCCACGCCAGGTGCAGCGATGTGGACTTTTTGAGCGCCCCAATTCGAAAAAGCAGGCTTTGCATCTTTATTATCTACAGCAGCAACTGAGATAATGTTTTCCAATTCGTAGTTCGCAGGAAAAAAGTTCACAATATCATTATCGACCGAGTTGTTCCCTGCAGCAGCAATAAAAAGTAATCCTCTCGTGCCCGCAGCCTCGATAGCATCTTTTAAAGCTTGGTTATAACCCAATCCACCCCAGCTATTATTAGTAATGGGAATATTCATGGCTGTCGCATACTCGATAGCCTTAATCGCATCAGCTTCAGATCCGCTGCCATCTGCTCCAATAAATTTCAAAGCAACTAAACTAACCCGCCAAGCAATACCTGTGATTCCTATTCCATTATTTCCACTGGCCCCGATTGTTCCCGCCACATGAGTTCCATGGCCATAGTCGTCCATGGGATCACTATCGTTGTTCACAAAATCATACCCGTGAACATCGTCCACATAGCCATTATTATCGTCGTCAATTCCATTAGTGGTTTTATCATTCCCTTCAACGTCGATACCGATCTCTCCGGGATTGGTCCAGATATTACCTACGAGGTCAGGATGGGTGTAGTCGATACCTGTATCAATGACACCAACGACTACATCTCTTGAGCCCTGAGTGATATCCCAAGCGTCTTCGGCTTTAATATCAACGCCAGATGTACCCCCTAGCTGGCCCGTATTTTTTAAATCATCTTGTTGGCTATAACTAGGGTCATTAGGAACGGAAGAAACTTTCAAAACACCATTAGGTGAAGCATAATCGACCGATTCAACTTCATTTAAAGCTGTGACAATCGCTATGATGTCTGTGGGCTTGATAGCATCGGGAACTGTTAAAAGAAGAGCCTTGGTTGATTTAAATTGATAGTTTTTCTGAGCGCCTAGAGTGGTTAACGTCTCTTCTACTTTTGACCGAGTGGTTCCATCTTTGAACTTCACAATTAATTGTTTAGGTATGAAATCCTTAGCCATTTGAAAGTCTCTAGCTAAGTCCTCTAATTGTTTTGAGCTCATTTTCCCGATTGAAGCCTTAAGCTCATTCACTCGGTTTCCATCAAGAGAGTGAAACTCTTTTCCACCGGGGCAACTACACCCCAAAAGGAAAGAGAGAAAAAGCAAGGAAAAACCACAAAAAATCGCCTTCAAGCACTTTATAAATCCCATTACCCACTTCCATGCGTTATTCGTTTGGTTCATCTAGTTTGCAAACAGCATTCCTGCACTCATGCTGTGGGCGTGTGCGTAATACCGGGGAGACAAGCTTCGGCTATGCTTAAGTAGGAAAGAAGTGTCTAAAGTTTTATATTTTTAAAGGGGCTGTATTCACAAAGGAAACGGAGTCTTTTTAAGGTGCTTTTTTCTCGATGCACGGTGATTTGTAACTTTGGGATTGATAATATATCACTTTAAAATAAAACTTTATGAACCGTACCCGTTCTCTCATTTTGAATATCGCATTGGTTATTGCTAGCTTTCTTTTTTCATTAGCCATCATTGAAGTGGGACTTCGTCTAAGAAAGGGCGAACTCACACACTTTCAAAATATACTTTTCAAATCTCATAATTTCCAACCCGACCGTTTGTCGGTGGGATATCCGGAGCAGTTTGACTCGTTATTAGGTTGGGTTCCAAAATCAAATATTGAAGCATTAGATCGAACAACAGGAAGCCCTGTAAAAACTCTGAATCACGGAATTCGGTCAACAGGTCATTTTCAAACCAAGAGAAAAAAATGATTCTTACCGTAGGAGATTCCTTCACTTGGGGAGATCAGGTTGCAAATGAAGAGACTTGGCCAACGTATCTCCAGCAAATCCTTCAAACCCCTGTCATTAATGCAGGTGTTTCTGGTTATGGGATAGACCAAGCCATTCTTAGAGCAGAGTCTCTGATCGATTCAATAAAGCCCACCCATCTCATTTTAAGCTTCATAGCAAACGATATTATCAGGTGCGGTTGGTCCAAATCTTGGGGTATGGCAAAACCTTTTTTTAAAGTCTTTGAGAAAGGTCTTCAATTAGCCAATAGTCCGGTTAGCCAAATTCCTCCAAAACGTCCTGAGCTCGGTCCTATGAGAAATTTACTCGGTAGAAGCTATTTAGCTCATGCCATCATGATAAGACTTGCTCCGAACTACTGGTTGGCAGGCCTCGGCTATACATTTGAAATGGGAGAACCTCGCTATGAGGAAGTTGCCTGTCGACTGATGGACCGCCTGAAATTATTAGGCCCAAAAACTCGAACAAAAATTTTAGTGGTGGCCCAATACGAAGAGAATCTCACCAAAGAAGACATAAAACTAACAAAAAATCTTATTGATTGCGCTAATAAGCAAGGAATAAAAACCTTAGATCTTCTGCCCCTTATGGAAGAGATGCGTAATAAAGGCAAAGCGGAGTACTCAGCTTTCATCAATTGGCATCACACAGCAGCCGGTAACAAAAGAGTGGCTGAACGAATCGCGACCTATATTGAGAAGTAAATCTTTTTACCTGCACCCTTTGAGTGGACCTACAAAGGGTTCAAACGGCCAGTCGGCCGAGCCAACTTTGCGGAATTTGTAGGCCGTTTGATGTTTAGTTGAACTTAAAATGAAACTCCTTTAGCCCCCAATAAAGATCAATGCATTTGGTCCTCTATAAGTACTGGACCCACTTAACAAATTGCATCGGACCAGCCCTTTCTAGGTCCACTCAAAGGGATCAGGTATTAAATCTTTTTATCGATGGGTGGATTGAACAGATAATACTTCCTGACTTGAGTCTGAGAAGACTGACTTGGGTCGGCATTCTGCTTTTGCGTAGGCAAACCATCCGCCTGGCTGGGTGACTTTACACTCGAGTCCCTCAGCGCAGGGATATTCAAACATTCCTGAGGTTAATCGGCTCTTGGTTTCTGGGTCTC
>Ga0214923_10002921_pt1 | contig 22011 bp, 44 predicted proteins | sample LL1510_MetaG_FD_177993 | JGI IMG/M metagenome (GOLD analysis project Ga0214923, IMG submission 177993) | Freshwater microbial communities from Lake Lanier, Atlanta, Georgia, United States - LL-1510 | ecosystem: Environmental > Aquatic > Freshwater > Lake | place: USA: Georgia | collected...
CATGCATTCGACGCGCTCTCTGTACTGATCTGTGTTGAGCGAGTAACAGCTGCAGATGTTGCTCGTAACGGAGAGGTCGTAGGGTTGCCACACATTGCCATCGGGATCGACCTGCTCGGTACCGGCCTTCCATCGGATCTCTGTCACGGAGATTGCAGAGTAGTAATCATGAGTTGTTCTCGCCTCCGCAAACGTGCGCAAGTCGATCGAAGTGCTCTCCAGGGTCTCTGACAGGAAAGACCTATTGAGGGCTTCTGTGGCTTCGGGCTTTAGATACTTCATGACGCCCGAAGCGAGGATCTTGGAGATGATAATTCTGCTGAGGATGCTGATGCTGTTATTGGGATTCACGAATCACCTCTTGGGTTCGTATCGAAACACGAAAAACGGGTAATAGTCATCGGAGAAGTCAGTGCCGACCACGAGCCATACGTGACCATCGTCGAGATCCACAAGCTGCCAGCCGTTGATGTCGATGTTGAGAGAATAGAAATGCTTGGCACCCCCGTCAGACTTTGGCACCTCGACCATCTTGACCCGAGCGATCGGGTCACGGAAGAAGATCTTGTCGACGTCCGTAGTTCGAAAGCAGCCGAAATAGGATCGGTAGCCATCACTAGGATCCTCCAGCGCTTCGAGGCAGATCTTAGAGCCTCCCACGCCGAGACAGAAGCTGTTGTTGTCGATCCCGTAGAAGTCCATCTCCGGAGCAGCCATCAACAGATTGTCGAGGAGCTCTGTCGGAAACTTGTTTGCAATCTCTTCTACGTTGAAGTATTTTTCAGTCATCCTTGTCGTTCACGTCCGGATCCATGCGACAATCGAGGTCCGTGACGAGCTCCTTTGCCTCTGCTGACCAATTGTAACTGTCTTCAACTACAGTACCACTTGGGTGAGAAGAGTTGCACAGATTAACAGCCCAGACTCTCAATCGAGTTCGTAGACGAAGTGAAGCTCGATAGATAGCCTGGATGGGCTCAATGCTGCGGCGCGCCACGGACATCGACTACGTGTCATCTGATCGTATAGGTGATCGTCTTCGTCATGAATTCTTCAGAAGAAGAGTTCGTTTTGAGCTCTTCCTCCGCTTCATGCCGAGCTGCCTCTAGATTTCCTGTGATATTGCGAAAGATAGAGTATTCTCCGTCCGCGGCGTACGACTTCGTCGCCGCGTTTCCTGAGGTGTAACACTGGAAGACGGCTTTGTTAGACGTCGTCATTATCGCACACCGCTTGATGACGTGGAGTGCGAGCTTTAGTTGAAGCTTCCGATCAGAGCAGATCTGCTTCCGCGTGTGTCCCTCCCAGTTAGGTCCTTTCATCACCTGTCCAAGACCGACGGACTTGCCTCCGTCACCCGTTGCCTTGCAGGCCTCTGCCGATTCTCTCAGACCAGTCTCGCCGACAGCAGCAGCTGCCAGCATTGCGAGCGAAGTCCTGGAATCTAGACGCGTTTCGTTGGACGCATCGGCTTCAACAACCTCAGCCATGTCGCTCGCAATCGTGTTAACACGATTGGCAGCGACGGTCGGCACGAGAGCTTGAAGCACGAGCGCCAGCGTTGCTACTAGGTTCGTCATTTCTCGTTTCTCTCCTAACCAGTTAGTTCAAGAAGATCGTCGACGATCTTCGGTGATCTTCGTGAAAACTGTGTACGGTAACTATACCCCACAAGCACATTTTGAATAACACAATCTTGCAGGACGGTGTCAATAAATCACGACAATATTCATCAACCTGAACATCATAGAGTATTGTCGTGATTATTCTATCGTCAGAGAAGTGTCGAAGAAGACATCATGTAGCCTTCTGCTTCTTCTTCTTCTTGACTTCCGCTGAGGGCGTTACGGCGCTTGTTGCCTCGACAGTCGCTAAGTGATCTTCGGAAGCAAGTGGATCTTCCGCCCTAGGCGCTTCTAAGACGACAGGTGGATCAAGAACTATGACGCCCTCTGTAGGTGAAGAAACAACGGGTGCCTCACCCTCTGCGCGGCCTGTGGCAGCATAGAAGTCTTTCTTTGGCGGGGGAACTACACCCATGGAGTTGCACCGCTCTACTAAAAGATCATAGGTCACAATCCCCATCTCTTTGAGGAATTTCGATAGATTAGAGCGCCGCCGCCGGAGGACGTCGGATAGACCAACTTTTGAGAGACTGTTGCTGTGTAACCTCATGACTTCTTCCTTCCGTACGTCTGAGAGCGACGTTCTGCTTCGATCGTCTGTAAGATGTCGCAGATTCCTTGTTGGAACTGAGGCGACTTCGCGATCTTATCCATGTTGAGGCCCGTGGGGTCGATGCCCCACTGTTCTACCAGTGCATCTGCGAACTTGCGCATGACACGTAACACGTAGTTTCTTGCAGAGGAATGGTTCATTTTAAACCCAATCTCCGTCATGACTTCGGCGATGTCTCTGTAGTTGACTCCGTCGTTGTCTACGACGGTGGCATACGAGGAATTCTTGGTGTTGTTCACTTGTCTCTCCGAAGATTTTGCTGCTTTGAGAAGCGCATCATCTGTAGATCAATGAGGCGACCGTTTAGATTGTGCTCTACATCGTTCTTGTCACGTTGCTGGTCGAGCAACGTCTGAATGTAGTTGATGCTCTCTTCGATGTCGATGATCTTTGATCTGACTCTGAACATCATCAATAGAAGCGCCATATTGACACCCAGCAGTGCTCCGAGTACGTATGACATGCTGTTCATGTCAGCGGTTCTCCACACTCAAGCGACTGAAGCTCTTCAGGTGAGAGTGTGTAACCACTGTCACCGTCTTCATCGAAGAGTCCGAACCTTAGACGAAGGATCGCTGCCTCCTTGTCGGTCAGAGTAGAGAGAACTTCTCTAACGATCGACATCAACTCGTGTGATGCAATCTTCTGGAATGGGTCCCCTGTTCCTTCTACGTCCTCAATCTTGTCCTCAAGCGTACCTGAGTCCGGATCCGATGACAGTGACTGGTGAATGGACACCACATTCTTTCCTGAAGTCATCGTTGCCCTGAGGACAGACTCAGACGCATCGATGAGGTCAAGAAGCTCTTCATCCGTCGGAGCCTGACCTGTCATCTCTTTAAACTGCTCCGTTGCCTGAATCATCTTCTTCTGTAGAGAAGCTGCATAAGCAGGTAGACGGATCATCCGCTTGCGCTTCAGGACGTGCTGACTGATGGCCTGTTTGATCCACCAGGTGGCGTAGGTGGAGAAACGAAAGCCCTTCTTCCAGTCGAACCGCTCGATGGCCTTCATCAGGCCGATGTTGCCCTCTTGGATCAGGTCTTCCAGGGGGATGTTGTGGCCCTTGTGCTTTTTAGCGATGGAGATCACGAGACGAAGGTTGGACTCGATGAGTTTTTCTCGTGCGCGCTCACCGTCCTTCCCCCCGGCCTCGTAGGTCTGGAAGAGGCTCACGACCTCTGGGTGTTTGAGGAGAGAAAACGACTTCATGTCGTTCAAGTATGAACGAACTATGTCATTCGAATCTTTATTGCTTACGTCCATGTCTTCAGTTTGGGAGACTGTCCAAGTTGGACTCATCATTGTAATCATTCGATGCCGCGGCTTCTGGATTTGAGCGAACAAACCTCTCATGGGCAGCGCTCCGCTTACGCCTGATGTCAACCTCCCGCTGAACATAAGCTAGCTCTACTTCCCACGGAGTGGGATCTTGGCCCACATGTAGTGCGTGTGTTCTGTCCTGCTCGAGGTGGTCTTGTCGACCACGAATCTCAGAGTCCGTTGCGTACGACAACACGTCCATGTCTACCACCTCCGGAAGGTCCATCTCGTAGCGCTGACTGCGATTCATAGTCTTGTTCTTCTTCGACGACATTTCGTAATTTCTCCTCGAGAGATCAGGCGTTGTTATTGTTGGAATTGTTCGTGAACTTTAGCACAACGTATGCTGTGACGACGGCTGTGACGACAGCTGTCGCTGTGACAGCAATAAGTGTGCTCTTGATGATCTTCATAAGTTTACCCTAATCATTCCTTCTGTGAAAGTACACTGGTTGATGAGAAGTTGTTTATATTCAGGTTCTTTGAGGTAGCTTTGCGTGTGATTGAATATCGCCTACAGCTTCAATTCCCATGTCCTCCTCGAAGGAGAACGGCTCCCAGGTGGTGGATACCCCGCGCTTCTGCAGCATGCTGAGCATCGCTCGGGCTCCATCGGGATTCACGCTCTGAATGATGATGCTCCGGGGAAGTGAATTGTCAGACATCTCACAAATGAGCTTGGCAGCGTGCTGCCCGTTGTATTCACGCTTCTTGCCCCATCCGTCGATGTATGTGTCGCCCTCCACGAGGTCTCCGAGGTCGTGATCGAGATGGACGAGATCCCACTTGACGTTCGAGTTGATTTGGTCTACGAACGCGCTGTAAGAATTGACCGAAACGACACAGTCGTTGGGGTATCTTTCTGCAAACACCATGTGTCTATAGTCGTCATCGTCGAGGATGAGGATGTTCATTGAGTCCTGTCCTTCAGGGAATCACGTAGGCCCACAGCCTGGTCTTTGAGAAACTCGAGATGTTCTCGTAAGTCATCGATGTCCGACCACTCTGTGTCGACTGTGATCTTGTCAGTCATAAGGTCTTCACGACTTACAATGTCTCCGATCTGACAGATCACAACGTCCAGCATTCTCTTCGCTTCGACTGCACTCATTACAGCTCCATTACCCCCCACTCAGTGGGGGAGATTGTGTAGATAACCTTGACGACGCCTGAACTCCTCAATCGATTCTGACAGTTCTGACAGGGGCGAGCGAGAGCCCACTCACCGTTTTTACGACGAACACGGGCCACCCACACAGTGGAATTCGGAGTGAGCTTCCGAGCCAGCCGCGTCTCAGCATGATGCGTTGGAACCACATCAGTGGATGACACGTTCTTTGAAGAAACGATCACACCGTCGTTTCGAAGACCGACAGCTCCCAGGTAGTACACGCGATGCGCATCAAGCTTTCCTGATGAAGTCAGCGCAGCATCTGCAGCGAGACTCAGCATCTTCTTGTCCGACGCCATGATACAATCCTAAAGTGCGCTGATTCAAAGTTGCACTGAGGCAACTACATTACTTCGACGACGAATAGTTGTCAGAAGCCCAACCACTGCCTTTTAACGAGAAAGACGTACGTCCGATGAGACGCTTCTCGCTTCTTTCACCACAGAATGTGCACTCTGCACCTACAAGATCTTTGATCGACTGCTCGACTTCAAAGTCTCTTTCACATCTGAGGCATCTATATTCGTAGTGCGGCATAGTCTTGTTGGGGGTAGGTAATAAGAAGTGGTTACTCGATCTTGCGCATACGATCTTTCACCTTTGTTAGCGTATTTGTCGGCTTTGTAGCCCGAGTATGCGTCCTCGACTAGTAGTCTAATACTAAAAAAGGTAAAGGTAAAATACAAACGCCGCCTATTTAATAATCATGATTGAAAAAGCAGTAAAGGCACTAAGAAAAATTCGTGCTTCGAAGCACGAAGCAAATAAGTCATCCAACAGGTCGCCTGAATGGGACAAAGTGCGTGACAAGCACATCGAGGAGCATGGAGTCTGCGAAGCTTGTGGATCGACAAAGCATCTTCAAGTCCACCACGTGAAGCCCTTCCACCTTCATCCCGAACTTGAACTGGATCCTTCCAACTTCATCACGTTATGCATGGATGAGAACGACTGTCATCTCCTCATCGGACACGGAGACTCTTTCAAGGCCTTCAATCCTAACGTCAGAGAAGACGCTGCTAAGTTTATGACAGCGTCCGCAAACGACAGAAAGCTGATAGTAGAATCAGCCAAGAAGAATCGCCTCGTCTGAGATCTAATTTCTTGCAACTGCGTTATTCATAGTTTGACCAGGTCATCTTGAAGGCTTTAAGCGGTCCAAGGGCGAGAATTTCCTTCTCGGACTTTAGATCTCTTCCAAAGCCTAGAGAGTAGAGGCCGCTCATATCCAACAAGTCTTTAGAATCGTCTGTCGAAGCGATAAACACGACTTGATAGATTGCACCTTTGGGCGCGCGCGCTGTAGCGTATCCTGTTGAAAATTCTTTTGCGACAGCCAAGGATGTCGTCCATGATGCTGCTCCGCCGTTCTTGGGTGTGATCTTGAAAGATCCCTCTCTAGATCCCTTGCGCGGAATCTCATCCCCAGACTTGAGCTTCAGGAGCTTGCGCATCCCACCCTCGGTGATGAGGGATCCTCTGTATATCGTCTTCGAGGCAGGCAGCATAAAGACTTTGCTATAGTATCCCTTTCGGACAATCTTGCGAATCACATCAGCAAATTCGGCAGGTATCGGCTTGTTGTTTTCGATATACCGGTACAGTGCTTCATAGACTTTATCCTCCAACTCCGTGTTGGGTTCTGACGGAACATCTCCTCGTATGTCACCAAAAGCTATTCTCTCGAGGGGAGCTGAAGCAGGTGCCTCTGCAGAAGCCTTCAGGTTTTTCGAGTCGGGTACCATAGCAGCTGCGCCCTTCTTGACCTTCGACCTCACCTTTTTGAGGTATTTGATCAAGCTGTGAAGATCATTGGCATAGCGGCGCGAATAATCTCTGTCGTATTTGCTGCTGCCTTGACTTAATTTTTCCCACCTGACCATGAATGCATCGGGACCGTTCTTGATGAAGTCGTTCTCGAAAGTTGTAATAATCCCAGCGTGAACTTCATTGTAGATGTCGTCTCCAAAGACACGTCCTATCGGAGTGCTGATGAAAACACCCCCACCAATAGAAGAGCCTGCCTTGTCAAGTTTGTCGAGAATTACACGTACAACTTCGAGGTATTCTGGGTCCTCGTCGAAGAGTTCTCTAAGCTCTTCGACCCGAGCTGCAACGTCATTATATACTCTCTGATCGATTTGCTTCTTTGTAGGCATGTGATGTGTTCTGTGTAATTATGCCGAAGAAGGTAATTTACTTCTTCTTAGAAAAGATTCGAATCTCGTCAATAGTGTGGGCTACACCGACTATAGCGGCACTAGCTTTAGGTAAGCTGCAGTCTTGTGCTCTGGTAGATTGAAAGCAATCATAGACGCATGCTAATCTCGAGCGCGCAAGAAACACAGCTGTTAGTTAGACTGAATCTTAACCAGAGACGGGCGGCGGTGTAGCCTCAGCAGCTGCGTCGGCGGGTGTCGCCCCCTTCGTCTTGAAACCGATGTATTCCTCGGCGTCTTCTGGGCGTCCCGGGTCATTGCTGCCCTTATCCCCGGGCGACTTGTACCAGTATCCTTGTATGTCTGTCCCGCGCTCTAGCTCGTAAGGATAAAAGCCTTTGACGTCAGTGGGATCTGCAGCGACACCGGGACCACACGGATTCTCCCTCAGAGACCGTCGAATGATGCGACGCAATTCAGAGATTCTGATCTTCATCTAAGTCGTCCTCAGAAAGATCTTCGGGATGTCCAAGCTTTTCAAGCTCTCCTCGATCGACTGGCTCGCCGGCGCCCGGATACCAACGACCAGGTACCCATCCCTGCTCTTCAAGAGTCTCTCTGATAATCTTTCGCAAATGAGACAGCCTGATCTTCATGACATTAACTATTACCTCGTTGCGATAAGTGCTGTGCCAGAAACCATCATCACTGCCCCGAGTAGAATGCGAAGTGTTATGACTTCTTTGAGGAGCAGCCAAGAGAACAGCATGGTGACCAGCGGCGTCATGGATGTGAAAGATACAAGAACTCCCAGATCGTTCTTGCCTCTCATTGCATAGGAGAAGCAAACAGCTGCGAAGTAGCTGCAAATAGCCTGTAAAGAAGCCCACACGATGGCCGAGCGGGACCAGTTTTGTGGAGTTGGATCTATCGAGGTGACAATTGCAGCACTCACCATCATATGGAGCATCGCAGCAAACAACTCGAATCTAAAGGGTCTTATGCCGCTGTCTGATACCATCTTTCGAGATAGGGCCGAAGATGCACTCAGCAAAACTGTGCCGAAGACAAGCAACAGACGGGTCATGGTGCATATCTAACTATATGGAAATTTCTGGAAAGCCCGCTAAAGACTGGGGATACGGAGAGAAAGATCACGAAGGCGGTATGGCGATGAATCAGCTTCATCGCCTCAATGATATCACTGCTATGCTCCTCGACATGATGAGTTGCGGAGATGAGCTTCCTGCTTGGGTGCAGTCGAAGATCACCCGAGCATATACAGACCTCAATGACGTGTTCGGGTATCTTGAGCCGCAAGCTGATAAGCAGATGGGGCTTGCTTCTCCTGCAATGACTGAGGCGAAGAAGAAGGGACTTTGGGCGAACATACACGCTCGCCGCAAGGCAGGAAAGCGGCCGAAGAAGCCTGGTGAGAAGGGCTATCCTAAGACGCTGAACGTCGGATGATTGTCGTAAACCTATCAGTGGTCCTGATAACCGTTGGACTGTTCTGCGCCACCCTTTCGATCAACGCAGATAAAATTTGAAGCCAGCGCGAGGATGAGCCACACCTTTGCGACCCAGATCATGATGTCTAGCAGCTTATCGTAAGCAAATCTCTCGATGTGTCGAAACCAGTTCACACGTATAAGTATCAAGAATCATCGAGGAATCATCGAGGATAATTGAAGACTTGATCGAGTGTCATGCCTCGTGTCGCGGCGGCGAGCGTGTCGTCTCCAAGAATCTTCATCCGTACTTCGTCATCAGGAACACAGAACTCACGGACGAACTTGAAGCGTGATGGTCTGTTACGAATAGATTCGTCGACCTTGCTAATGTCGTTAGCAGTCATGACGAATATGACGCCTTGATAGTCATTGTGAATGCCGTCAAGACCATTAATGAATGAATCAAATGTGAATCTGACGGATTCATTCTTCATGAGGCACTCGCGGTGGTCGAAGTAGTTGTCGAAGTCCTCAAGTAAAACGATGCTTCTAGGGGGTATCTCAGAGAACATACGGGCGACACTGTAGTTGTCGTAGTCGGGGTTGAGATACACAACGTTGATTGGAAGGCTGTACTTCCTAGAGAGATACTTGACAAACTGTGTTTTACCGTTGCCTGGCTGTCCATAGAGAAGACAGCCTGTTTTCTTTAAGGTACCGTTAGATACGGCAGCTACTTCTGCTTCGATATCCTCGAAAGATCCTGCATTGAGGTATATCGAAGCACTCTTGTCCGGAGAAAGCTGGCCCAGTTTTTCCAAGTTGCCGGGCATAAGAGCTCTGATGGCGATCGATGTACAGTCCTCATCTCTAAGAATGTCTTCTATTCTACGTCTATTCCACCGAGGGAAATAGATAGTTGTTATCGTCTCCTTCGATTGCCATCCGGCTGTCATCAGCCGCTCAATACGAGAGAAATAGAGCAGCACTCCTCGTAGTCGAGCAGCAGCTTCAAAAGACTCTGGACTCTTTGGTTCCTGAACGTACTCTCTGTTTATTTCCCATAGCCACGATGCGTCGTTACGAATTCTATCGGCAAGACGTCGACCCGTGTCACCGTCGACTCTGTAGGAACCTATCACGAGATATTTCAATACTGCCCAGACAGAGACTAGTGATGTTCCGACTAGTCCGACGAAGCCGAGGAGTGAGAACGTACTGACAGCAGCAGCAGAAGAAGCATCCATGTGCCCACCTTACTGCTAGAAGATAAGTTTTTCAACTCATGCTTCTATACCGCTAATGGCTGCTCTAATCATCTGTGGCTCAGAAGTAGTGTCGGAATCGCTGTCAAAATAGAAGTATGCTACGTCTGCTAAATTCACAGGACCAACTGAAAGAACTTCTCGCTGGTAGCTAAATTGCCCAGCAAGGCCCGCCTTCTCGATCTTATCTGGATTTAACAAGAACGTGTTGTCGTCAATGTCTGCAGAGATGAACACGACGAATCCCTTGCCACCAACCTTGTTCTTGATCCAATCTGTAGAGAACAAGCTTCCCCAGTCTTTCCGCAGGCCGTAGAAGATGTCAGGCTCAAGAGTCCAAGAGTAAAAGCTTCTGCCACCAATCGGCTTCTGGACACCCCCAGAAGTAAAGTGAACTTCACCATCAAAGTCTTCAGGGGACAGACTGTGACCAATGACGTCTTCTAGAACTTTCGTGGGTACTGTCATAGTTCTATAGGCTCGTTTCGATCGAGCTGGTGGCTCTAGGACGCTGGGATAGTCTTTCTTGTCCTTGATGAGCTCATCAATCCACCCCTGAAGCTCTTGCGGTCTCCCGTGAAAGTGCTTGTCAAGAGCATCTGCAAGACTGTCTTCTTCGGGCGTGTTAGGCTCGTTAGGTACGTCTTCTCTCTGATCGGCGAATACATATTTGCCGAAGTGGCCGCTAGAAGGGCCCTCAGGCTTGGATGATTTCCCTGCAGCCTCACGTATGAATTCTCTGAGCAAGTTCCAAGTCATATTCTAGAGTCTAAATATGCTTCTCAGCAATTGTTACATCAATACCGAAACTAGCTGCCTCTCCTGACATTCTTGCCCAGTTTCTGAGACCATCTCTTGACGAAGGTCTTCATTGAAGCAAGCACCTCCTGACTCGGATTGCTGAAGTCTCCGCTGTAATTGGGTCTGAGATGATGTGATGGCTGACTATGACTAGACTCGATGGCTGCAGTGAAGACCTCCCATATGTCTTCTAGCTCGTCCCAATATTCATCTCTCTGACACCACGGACACGATGCACCACGCTCTGAGGCGCCGTCCCAAGGCACCCAATGCGTCTCGTGTTGTTCACAGTACCGAACTCTGTTGAGATCGATCGCAGGATTTTTCTCTTGGCTAGCTGTAATGGGGCTCGTTAGACTAGTCTTCATTCGTTCATCTCTCGTAAATTCCACTTACCAATCCACCCAACTTGTCTGTCTGACGTGATGACTTTGACCCAGTCGCTACAGACTTCCAATACAATTGCAGTCGCTCCAGACTTCATCGACGGAGACGTAGAATAATCTTTGTTTCCTTCGGGTGTCGTCTGCCGCCCTAGCTTGAGAAACTCAGAATCTTCTGGCGACATTTCCCAGAGATAAACTGATTTATTATCAAAGGACGTCGTTACCAACATTCCCACAGAGGGTGCAGCCTCCGTGCGTGTCGTCTTGTCGCCGATATCAGTTAGTAAATCTCGCCACTCTGACATCGTCAAGAACTCACAGTCCCCATGCGTGTCATTCCACCTCCACCAGCCACCAGATTCATGTGATAGAAAGATGAGTGCATGCACTTCCTCCCACTTGAAGTGACCTAGACCCCATTTTCCCGGGCCGTCTGTCATCATGCTCCACAGCGAGTATTCCAAGTTATTTAGCCAGCCCGCACAGTAGTAATCTTCTGAGAGCTCTGACATGTACTCTCTTAGTTCGAGAGCAGCGTCAGAGTTCTTCGACTTCTCCAGCCCCACTGATTGGCTCATGACACCACTTGACTCAGCCATCTTATCATACATCTTGCGTCTATGAAGATTGATTTCTTGAAAGAGCTCGTGGGGTACACAAAGTTGGCAGAAAGTCCGAACCACTCAAATTGAATCCATCGCTCACATACGTCGTGGGGCGGCTCATCTTGGACAACGTCGACAGCGCTGAGCGTCGGAAAGACGTGTCGCCGACGAAACTTACCATAGAAATATACTTTCATCCCTCTACCATATCCACGCTGAAGTGCTTTCTCAGACCGCCGGCCGGACTAATATTTCTAGGCTGAATCCACGCTACTGTTCCACAGCTTAGAAGTACCTTATAGAAGGTAACACGAGACCCATTGTCGTTAATTGTCTTGTTAGAATCTAAGATGATACCCAAGTCTCCATGGCGTATCACTAAGCTCGGTAGCGTTATCTGAGACGGTTCAACAGCCCCGGGAATTTCCGAATATCCTACAGGTGTATCTTGAGACATCCATTGTTCAAGCACGACGTCAATTAAGTCCCCAGCATAATGTTGCATTGTTTTTACGCGCCTCGTGGCCCGACCGGCCCGAAAGGCATTGACGACACTACACCTCCAAGTTTCTTTGCAACTGACTGTAGCGTATAGAGCTGATGATAACCATCAAAGATGAGAGATGCCCTAAGAAGCTCTGAGGGCGGAAGCCAGTTGCTGAACTGCCAGCCCAGTCGGGACACGGCTGACGGAGTCACACTGTTGTTCCACATCTTCCAGTCTGTCGTCTTTGCCTTGTCGTAAGCAACAAACAGTGCATCTACGTACTTCTCTTCGTCACCTGGGCGAAGCTTGCTATAGCTATGTCGCTTCTTCCACTTGTGGACACGCCACAGCAGATTAGGCTTATCACATCTTTCAATTCCTAGCTGGTTGTTCGACTCGAGTGCTACCCAGCTGTCAGTATAGTGCAGACCATCACTGTCGAAGTAGACAGCGGCGTTTGCGAGGTCGAACGAATCTAGTACATCTTGTTGATGTCCTGTAACCTTCGTAATAATTTGCAAGACATTCCGCTTATCGATGACATACTCCTGTCCGTAGCCGGCAATCGTAGGACCGATCCACGTGAGAGCGCTGGACGATTTAAGGCTACCTACGGCTGCATCGGCTCCTTGTCGGGTGTTAAAGAAGACGTCGATGTCACCGACGCCTCGTTTCCACAGCCGGGACTCGAGAAATTTTGGGTCAGGCCAGCGGGCGGGCGATGGATCAACCTCAGAACCAGATCCCAGATATTTATGGAGCTGCAGATAAGCATCCCCGTCGGCCTTTGCCTCGTGAACCTTATCGCCTGGTTCGATCGAAGGCTTGATGACGTTGTAGTCTTCATTCAGCAGGGCGTACGCAAATGATCTCGCGAAGCCTCCAGTAACGTAGCCGCCGTTGTCAAGCGTGATCTTCAGTGCATCTATTGTCCGGACAGATACAGCTTTCTGTAGCTTCCGCTTGCGTGACAGAAAGTCGAGCCAGTCAATCTTGAGAGTGTTCCAGGTCATTATAGTTACACCTTAGATCTAAATCGAGACACTTTTCAACAGTATAATTACTGATGATGCAGGTCGTCACAGACTTTCGACTGTGGTTGATAGAAGAACTCACACACCTTCCGCTGACACCAGTGGGTGTTGCATACGTCGCGTCAGTCCTAGTGAGGGCTGAAGACTTGTCGCAGAGAATTCTCTCGATAGAAGTTCTCGAGGCGAAACTTTCCCGCGACGTATCTCGTCTCATAAGCGTGGGTGACTGGGGTGTGTATAGGGGCACGCTTGATCCGAAGTCGCTTCACGCCGATGGAGACTTTCTCCTCAACATATCTCAGAGTGCGTACCTCGAGGTGGTCGAGATCATGATGGGTCAGATGCAAGTCTTCCGTGAGATAGCTGTCAACATGGACGAGGTCGTCACAAGAACGCATGAAGTTGTGTCACGACGAGGTCCTGCTATGCTTCCTAAGGTGAATTCTCGTCCAATGTGGGGACTTCAGTAAAATCACTCTGACGCTGCTTTCGCTCTTAGCTTCTGGAGGAGACCATCGATACCACTCTTATTGACGACCTTGCGGAAGTTGCTCCTGTATGTGTTGATCATCGAGCTGCCCAGGATCACGACATCGTCGATCTTGTATACACCGATGGCTGGGGACTTCATGACAAAATCGACGCTTGTCGCCTCATTGTGATCGATTACCGTCGAATGGACAATGACGTGCGTGTGGCAAGGCTCTTCCCCTGACCACACGACCGAACTCTCGTTAATCACTCGTAGACGTCGAGAGATTGTCTTGCGAAGAAGTCGCTGAAACAGCTTCACGAACTCCGTACGCTTCTCTACGTCCATTGTATCCCATGTCTCTCCTAACACCGACTTCGTCGTGTCTTCGTAGGACATGAGAGAGTCTACGATTGTTTCAGCGTTCTTTTCTGAAGTGATGAGAGACGCTTTGTCCCTCAAAAAGGCTTCAGCTGTCAGCGTTCTACAGTGGGCAGGCCCGATGCTCGACAAGAAGGCTACGAGGAACATCGCGACGTAATTGTTCTTCACGATTTCCTCCGTCTAATTACACTAGGCGAGTCATTTTTCTGTTGCAACTCCGGCAGCTCCGACACACCCTCAGTAGATTCCGTGAGCACTTCTCCTGTCTCTCCTGATAGGTGGTAACATTCGTGACCGTACGGTCCTCCGCAAGCCCAGAAGGCTCCTGCAAACTTGGGACCTGAGCCGGGACGATCCCCCTCTGTGTATCGAACGATCCTGACGATCCTGTAGTCTCCACACCTCGGACACACGCCATATGACAGTCTTCGACTGTGCTGCTCTCTAGAGAGCCTCCGGGTCTTCTGCATCACAGCTATTGGTTCTACCATGGGTCCCTCAGTATAAATTGATCTAACTCAGCAAGTATCCCACGATCATGCCAAGAAAAAAAGATAGACTCGCTGTCAGGACGACAATTGATCTGTATTCGGCAGGGGTCATCAGAAGATCATCTCTATAATTGATGACATTTATGGAGGGGCTCTTTGACGTGAGTGACTTTCTGCTCTGAGGAACGGACAGCCGCTGCGGATGTTTCATGACATCACCTCAATCTCCATCGTGTCAGCAGCGTCAACGACGCATGCGGCGGCCGCCCTAACTCTTAGGACGACTCCTTGCGGATCAGACTGAAACTTGTTTTCTGGTACCCAGACTTCTATTAGCTTGGGCATGCCCACCATCGCTCTGTCTCTCACAACTATTCTTCGAAGACCGTCTTGAATTCCTATCTTCTTCTTGTGATAAGGCAGTCTAGAGTATTTGCTCACTGTCGTTTCCTCTCCTCTTCTACAGCATCGGCCCAGCGCACAGCATCCAAGACGAGCCATGCACCCAGCGCTGCAAACGTGATGCTGCTGCCGCCACCTTGAGTGGCATCGACGACCTCACGAAGTAGCATCGTAGCTCCGATGCCCATGAGGAACGAGTTGGTTCTCGTGAACTTAGATGTCACGGCTCCGTGCCTCCGTTGCGGAGAACTGCTTCTGACCTAACATCAGAGCGAAAGTTGCTTAGTGCATCAAATGCATCAGTTGATCGAACAAGCAGCTCGAGAAATGCCTTGGCTGACGTCTTGTCAGGATTGAGACCCCGCGATTCGATGAATAACGCTAGGGCGCCTTCGACATGGAGAATCTCACCTAACTTGTCGAGTCGAGGTCGCTCCATCACAGTCTCCCTTTGTGGTTGGTTGCCGTCGACTGTGTGACCGTCTTGAACTTGACACCAGGAGTCGTCGACAAGTGAGATCCGAGCTGACATGCCTTACCGCGGTGGTAGCCGGCGTTGTTGCGATAGAAGTCAGAATATCTCTGACGATCGCTGTAGGAATCGAACGACAGTACAGTGACTGACGCCTGCTTTCCGTCGCCGTTGGCGAGGCCGAGGTAGCGTACAGCAGTCTCTTCAGAGCAGTCGGGGCACGTGTTGATGCGGCCACCGGCGATTCGCTTAGCAGTAGAGTTAGGATCGAAAGCAGAAGAACACTCGATGCATTCTCGAAGCATGGTCACACCCTATCAGGTCGTAGAGTTACTTTGCACAGTCTCGAAGAGGGCTTCTCGAACGGCTGACACGAAGTCGTCGTGAGTCTTGATGGAGTCGTCGACTCCGAAGAGCCAGCCACGGCGATTCAAGACGAACGCGGCGAGATCCCTGATGATAGCAGGATTGTCCTTGAAATCGACGTAATGACTGCTCGCCGTCTTGAGATACGTCTTCGTCTCGTCTTTGACACAGTCTCTATCTGTCTTCATATGACCATCCTATTGCGCTAAGATGACAGTTTGCACAAAAACGGTCTCAAAGATCGCGAATAATAGTTTCGAACCACACTGGTGTGCCATCCACTAGCCCCCACAGAGATTCTACTATGTCGACCTCATCAGATCGTGGGTAGTAGCTCTTCGAACTAGGTCGCTTCGCCCGCCAGCCTTGTTTGATCACAAGGCCTTTGGCAGGTGTGACAACACCCATGCCACCGTGAACAAGATGAACATCTACCATAGAGCCTACAGGAGTAAGTGCAGGGCCCAGCGTGTTCTTGACAACCATCTCCTCGACACGATCTTCGTATTGAGCAGCAACGACAGATGTCACATCGTTGATCGGATAAAGTCGAAGCGCGCTGCGAGGGGTTTCTTGAACTCTTCGAAATAGCTTTCCCGAGGGGGACTTAGCATCAGTCTCTGGACCGACAGCCCATGTGGCAGTACCCGGGCTTAGACAGAGACTTGTGAATCTCACGCGTTGGTCTTCCCTCTGCATTCCGAGGTTTGGGTAGATGCTTATTCCACAGAATACTTTGAGTGCTTCTTTTCTCGTTAAGCCGGGTTTGCTGATGATCGCTCTACACATGAGAGCCATCTGCACTCCCGAAACGGCTGTCGGAACCTTGTATCCGTTAATTGTGAACTTATTGAACTTCGAAGCCATGTCAGTACTTCAGCACAGAGTGCGTCTTGATACCGGCTGACTCGAGCTTCTGTCGACCATTTAGGTCCTGAAGTTCGATGAGAAATGTAGCTCCAACAACAGTGGTTCCTAGGCTCTTGAGGAGCTCTGCTGCACACAGAGCAGTTCCTCCTGTAGCAAGCACGTCGTCGACGATGAGAATTCTCTCTCCGGGTTTGATGAGATCTGCCTTTACCTCGAGAACGTCAAAACCATACTCAAGCTCGTACCTTCGTGAGACGACAGGCGGAGGAAGGCCACCAGGCTTGCGCAAGATGTGTAGGCCTACTGCCATGTCTTGCGCGATGGCTCCGCCAAAGATGAAACCTCGAGACTCAATTGCAGCGACTGCAGTAACCTCAAGCGGATCTTCGACAACGTCACGCATCCACCAGACGACTGTATCCAAAAGCCGAGAGCTTGCGATGACAGGTGTGATGTCTCTGAAGGTGACTCCGGGTTTTGGGAAGTTTGGGACGTCACGAATTACTGAACGGATGTCGTTAAGGCTGGACATGACAAATCAATATTCCGATACGGGACATATTTACAAATTATGCCACAGTTGATTCAACTAGGTGAGACCGTGCGAGTCAGGCTAATGCAGATAGCTAGAGAGTCGAGCGTGTATCTTGGTGGCACAATACTTCCCATGATAGACGACGAGGGCGACACGGACTTTCGACAGTACATCGATAAAGCAAAAGAACTAGAGGAGATTGATCTCAGGCACAACGTCATCATCACGGATCAGATCCAGGCTCAGAATAAAGATCTACAGGATGCGCAGGAGAAGAATGCAGCGCTAATGGATGATTTGAAGTCGGCTCTTGAAAAAAGCGAGAACGCAAAGAGGGAAGCAGAGAGCAATCTCGACGTCCTTCAGAAGCGTACACAGTTCGAGTTGATGGGAAAGATCGTTAGAGTTTCTCTAGCAATAATTTTAGGAGTTGGCATCAGCACAACTCTGCTTTACGTCTTCGCAATATGGAAGAACAAAGAGACTGCACTCATCGGAAACACATGGTCATCCATGTTTGGCATACTTCTCACCAACTCTTTCTCCATCATAGGAACGATCATGGGTGTGAAGTACGCTTCAGATAGCAAGACGCAACAGTCTTAGTTGCAGAGCTGTTCGACTTTGCTGCCCTGTTGCTCAACTTTTTCCTGTATCTTCGTTCCAAAAATCTTGAATGAAGCCACGGAGAGTAGGGCGACGCCGCCTGTAAGGATGATGTATTCTACTAAGTTTGCCCCTCAAAAAGACGTGTTCGTGACTATCTCGGGCCGGTCCCTTTGGGAGTCCAACTTGACGATTCGCACAGATCCTGTTCGAGATCGACAAGACGTAGCAAACTGATCATAAGCCGCAATCTCTGATCGATACGTTCCAACAGGGCACCAAGCTGAATCTAGTGAAGTTCGTACCTCGACGCGGTACAAGACGGCATTCTGTGGAACTGTGCTTCTATCTCTGTCTCTCATTTGTGATACCTGTTCTTTCCTTAAGTGCTCACTACAGTGACTACTTCTTCGTGACCGTTGATCGTTCTGCTGATGATCCGCCACAGACCTCGACGAGATGAACCCCGCTTCTGAAGCTGCTGATACGCAGCTTCCACCGATCCGTAGATGCCCACGGCCACCCAGACTGTGCCTGATCTCCACTCTAGATGATATGTCATTGATGCGCCCCTTGAATCTGCCTCTCCAGCTCTTCTACGAGCTTTCTTAGATTGTCTCGCTCTAGTGTACGAGCTTCGAGTGCTGCCACGACGGCTCGAACAGCTGCACGCTCGCGTGCACGCCACGTCAAGCTGTCTTTCTCTGAGAGCTTTATTGCATTCTCTAGGTAGCTAATTGCACTGTGCAGGTCCATGCTACGCGTCTCCTAGCTTCACCAGAGTCAGACAGATAATGTATCGTTTATTCACCGTGTTTACCCGTTGTCGCGTTTACAAGATTTGATCTCCTCAGCCCAGTTCCATGAACAGCCTCTCGAATCACGCGGTCGATGGCCATCGTTATTCTCATGCAGCTAATATTCTAGCAGCCGTAGATGATCTGGTCTTTTGGAGACTCAGCGCTTATCTTGAACAACCGCGAGAGGCTTGACTGAAGGCATTGTACAGCTTGTACAGAGCTTTCTGCTTCAACTTCTAGCTTCATGTATTGTGTGTACTCCTCCTCGTACGGGATGCGATCGCCTTCTGGCGCACGAACGATTACAGGAAACTGTACTACGAATCTCATGTGTAGAAACTACACCAGAACAGTGCTATTTACACGCTCAGACAGCCGAACAGTCTCGGATACGTGTATCGCGAAGCTCATGGCCATAAATTATGCCAGCTCTCGTACAGCGTGTAGGGCAGAGCAACCGTGATGAGATGCATCTCGTCTAGCCAGCCGATCTTGCCAGACAGGATGATTCGACACACATACATCTTGCTGTATGAATTCTGACTTATTCTGCGGCGGTCAACGACAAGCCCGAAGCCTGCATCGTCTGTGACGACACAACCATACCAGCCGTCAGGTTCAGAAAACAGGACCGTCTTCGACTTCGGTGCCGCAATCTTAACGAGCGATCCTATGATGGCCACACGATCATAACTATGCGAATCAGATACGATCGCTGTATGTTACCATGAGTAGCTTCAATAGAGCGCTCACAGACAACATCAAACCTTGGTGTACCGTTGCCATGTCGGGCCGGTCAAGGAAGTGCAGCGGTACATCGCGTCGTCGGTGTAGGTGGAGTCGTCGACCTTGGTGGGAGCCGGCAGGGCGGTGAGGTTGATCCCGTCTGGGAACGGGGCGGAGGGAACCGTGTAGGTGGAGCCAGTGTACCGAGCCCCGCCCTTCGTCACCCTGATTTCGTCCATGTAGGCGTAGCACCTCCTCCCTGCGCGGCCTATGAAGTCCTTCGTGGTGTTGATGGTGCAGGCCCCGCTCGTGACGTTGAGAGAGAGCGTCCCGCTCGCCACCCGGTTTCCGTTGGCGTAGAAGTAGAAGTTGGAAGAGCCGCTCCTGACGATGGCCCAGTGGTTCCACCGTTGTAGGCCGATGACACCGGAGCTCGAGCGTAAGATTTCGCCTCCGGCCTGATTACAATACACGATCATGTGGCCTGTGGTCGAGATGAAGAACAGTATGCCGCTGCCACCCCCGGCGTCGGTCGGAGTGATGTCCATCGGAGCGCATGCGTAGTCTGAGTAATCCGGTCCGCTTCCGTAGACAGAGGCCTCCGTCGGGTAGATCCACCCTTCGAGGGTGAAGGATGAAGTGCCGAAGGCGAAGAGGCTGTTGTTGGCGTACTGGATGGCGTCCATGTTACCAGGCACGCTCCTGAACAGGATCGAAGAGGTACCCCAGTTTTTATAGCCGTCAGTCGGTCCGGACCGCGTGGTAGGGGATCCGTCGACGTAAGAGGGGGTCAGCGCGTAGGCGGAGCTGTCCGTGAAAGTCGTCCCGCCGTCGGTGCCTGCGCCGTGCAGGAGCAGGGAGACGCTGGGATCCTCTATCGAGCCTGATAGGTAGGTCACCGTGGGGCCGGCCCCGCCGCCGCCTCCTGCCGGTCTAATTCTCACACCACCTAGCCTGATTGTCATGGTTTGCTCCTGTTAAAGCGCAATTGATAATTATCGAGAGAGGACAAATTAATCATAAATATAGAAGTCCCAGTTGAGATCCCAGAAGAAGCATAGACCCCAGCAGGTGGGCAGAGCTGATGGAGGAACGGCTGATCGAGAGAGCTGATGGGTCGCGGAGCCGCTCCCGCAACCGCGCAAATCAACTCCCCGTAGCAACATGACGAGAGACTCCGTGAAATGTAAGAGTCCATTATGTTTCCTCCTGTCAGTCCCTACTTATATCCGCCCCGTTTGGTTCCGACATTTCGACGACTTCTTTTGCCTCTTTCCACGGGCAATTTCGGCATCGGCCCCGGCAGCAATAGCCGCGTTTTAGGTGGTACTCTCGTGCAAAGACCAGCCTTCCGCCGGCTTCTACCGTGTAATCAACGCCTTCCACCGCCCGACGTCTTGTCATGTTTTTAATAAAAGACGGGGGCGATCCCGTGAGATCGAAGCGATGGTCTGCTCGTACGTCAGACCGTTTCCGCCGTTGTATAGCGCTGTCACCTCGGCGGAGGTCAGCACACGGGACCAGAGTCCCATCTCGTCGACGACACCGAAGCAGTTGTGACCGATGTGGTTCGGGCTGAACGGAGGAACGACGCTACTGCTAGACCATCCTAGAAGGGTCACGGTTTGCGAAACTCCGTCGACGTAGATCTTAAAAGTCGTTCCGTCGTAGGACAAGGTGAGCATTTCGAACGTAGAGTTGTTGACTAATTCAACAAAAGCAGTTGCATATTCTCCTGGGCCGAACCACATGCCGAAAGATCGGTCTGGGTTGACTTTGATAGAGTTGCTCCAGCTCGTCAGGTCATCGTTCGCCGTCAATAAAAAGTCAGCGTACGTGCCGCCTGGATCTTTCATCCACACGTTGACTGTCCAGGACGTGCCCAGGTTCACCGGATTTTGCAGGGACACAACGGAAGTGTTCACGGTGTTCGAACGTATCCCTTGGTTGGTCTTGCCGCTGACGAAATCGATCAGTGTTCCAGTGCCATCGTGACCGCCGACGGAGTCGGTGAAGTCTCCATCGAACTTGTAGTAAGCGGCGATGGCGTTCGATAGGTTGACTGCCCCTCCGACGCCACCTGTGCTTTTAATAAGCTTGACCCTTGTATTCGTCGCGGGACCGCTGATTTTAGCTCTGTTGAGCCTTACTGTCATGATTCTCTCCAGACTCGTGTACGATTCGTAAATATGAGACCGGTCAACGACTTTGTCGAAAATCTTGGGTCGATCCCAGTAAAGCTTGTTGAAAATCCGTCAGAGGTCCAGCTACATGCGGAACTTTTCTGCGACGTCGATCTTTCTTTCTTTCACGTCACGACGACGTCGCGACGAACGACCCCCCAGTGCGGCATGCAGACACAACAGCTGTCGATGAAGGGATTGCTGTGTGCCTCACCGAGGCACTTACGCGGGATCATCAGACCATGCCGCCGTGCAAGACTCGTGAGTGTGCTGTTGATGTCAGAGACAGTCAGTGTAGTGCCCTCGCTCGATGCGTCACCAATGATATCCAGAAGGGCGTTGATGATTTCGGCTGCCTCGCGGCGGGTGATGCTCTGTACGGGATAGCTTCGTCGTGACATGACTTCATTGTAACGAAGATGAACAGAAGTTTACACGAAAAACAAAAAGAAAGGATGTCGGCCCTGTGCCGTAAGTTATTCAGACACTTTGAGTTGAACTTTTCAAGTCACCGTCCTTAAAATGGACCTGTGGACCAACCTCCCTGTCCGATTCGCGTGGAGCCAGCCCCCGGGGGTTGGTCCAGGGTCACCTACGAGGTCTCACCGTCGGCGGTGCGTCATGCCCAGGCAGTCCTGAACAACACTCGGTATGACTGGGGACAAGGAGAGCCCGGCACCCACCGGGGCAAGGAGCTCTTCTTCCGGATAGAGCCTCACTGGAACGACCACGTCTCTCCAGGAACACCCAGGTGGCACCGCGGGGTCTCGGTGTGGGAGAC
>Ga0214923_10002922_pt1 | contig 22010 bp, 26 predicted proteins | sample LL1510_MetaG_FD_177993 | JGI IMG/M metagenome (GOLD analysis project Ga0214923, IMG submission 177993) | Freshwater microbial communities from Lake Lanier, Atlanta, Georgia, United States - LL-1510 | ecosystem: Environmental > Aquatic > Freshwater > Lake | place: USA: Georgia | collected...
AGTCATCCCTGCAGAGGCTAAAGGATTATGGCAAGCCATTGAACAAAGGCTGGATGAATGTGGGCTAACCCTTCATTCAGAAAAGACAAAGATTGCCTATTGCAGGGATGACTATCGACGAGGTCAATACATAAACGAAAAGTTTGACTTTCTAGGTTATACATTTAGACCTAGGAGAGCAAAGAATCGGAATGGAAAATTCTTTGTTGGTTTCAGTCCTGCCGTCAGCAATCAAGCAGGAAAATCAATGCGTCAAACCATGAGACGATGGAAACTGCATTTGCGAAGTGACAAAAATCTTGAAGATATAGCCCATAGGGTTAACCCCATCCTTCACGGGTGGATGAATTATTATGGGAAATATTATAAGTCAGCGCTTTACCCAACGCTTCATCACTTGAATCGCACCCTATCAAGATGGGTGATGAGAAAATATAAGCGGTTTAAGACTCATCAACGAAGAGCAATATATTGGCTTGGCGGAATAGCAAAACGTGAGCCTAAGTTATTTGCTCATTGGAGATGGATCAGACCAGCGACTGGGCGATAAGAGCCGTATGAATTGAGAAATTCACGTACGGTTGTGTGAGAGCCTGAGGGTGAAATTCCCTTGGGCGACTCGACTTTACACTCTAAACCTGGTCATTATTGCACGCTGTTTTACACTCGATCTCAAGGGTTACAAAGCTTTTGCATAATCGTCATAGCAATTCCGAAAGAGCCAAAATTCTTTTGTCTAAATTGCTTTGAGGATTCTATTTGATTTCTGTGCAAAAATCAACATGTGGATAATTATCAACATCTGATAAAGGGTGGGGCATATTGTGGAGAAATTTGTTTGTTGCAATCTTTGGCTTAGCCAAAAAGCTCTGTGATCTTTAGGAGTGCTTTATCTCGAAACTATGCTTTTTTTCGGTTGATATAAAAGAAAAGACGGAAATGAGATAAATACCGATGAACACCATGAAGTATACATCATGGACAAACTTTTTGAAAACCCGTTCTTTATACGGATAGAAAGAATTGAATATTTAATAAAAAATGTATTTATAAAAAACCTTTTCAGCTTAATTTATAATAATACTGGTAAGCAGGTGAACTGGTATTTTAAATTTTGGATATAAGTTAGAATTTTTCCAGAAATAATAAAATAACTTTTTAATCAACTGAGGAGTATTCTTGATGCAATTTAAAGCCATATTAAAAAATTTGTTTATTAGCTCTTTACTTTGTTCCTATGTTAATGCCATGGAAGCTATTGATTATGATCGCAAGTCTCTAGGTGAGTTACGTGTTATCATGAGAAGCAAAAGTGTTTCCTACATCCATGATGATGATGTTGCAGGGAATTTATCTCTGGAGCAAAATATATCTAGATACGAGAGCAGCATTAATAGCATAATCAACCATTTATTGCCTAACTATGAACTGATGCATTCTGCTGTTTTAAGTTGGAAAGAATATCTTCCACAGTTGCTGGAACTTCGAGAAAATACAAATGTTCTTGTTCTTAATGCACAAGCTGAATCGTTATTAACGAGCTTGGAGAACGTGTTTAATACAACTACATTTAATGGCAGACAAAAAATTTTTTCAGGAACTAGTTTTTCTTCTAGAGTAAATTTAAGTGCTGTTCCTCTTGATTTTGACGTTAATAAATCAATAGCTCCCTTTTATATAGGTTCATTACAACCTGTAAGTTTGAGTCTTAATTTTCGGAATTTTACCGCAAATCTTTTGAGTACAGATGAAGTATTTGAGAATATTTTAAGAGCTCTGATGATTATTAAAGCTGGAAGATTGGAGGAACCAGGCAATAAGGAAATCATGGTTCAATTTCTTACGAGTGCACCTGCTCAATTAGAACTCGCGGAATGGAAATCTAATAATTTTGTTCGAGAGTTAAGATCAGAGCATATGGCACTTGTTGAAAATAAGACTCGAGATGAAAGCAGACTTAAATCTTCCTATATAAAATCTATAAGAAAAAAAGATAATGAAGATAGAAAGAAGCAACAAAAGAAAGAAGCTGAGCTATTCATTGCTCAACAAAAAGCAAAATCGACACAAAATTTTTTGAATATGCTGCGAAGAAATTTTTAAACAAATTTTTGGGAATGTTCCATAAATATTCTATTCTCCCTTTGAATTGTTTGGAGGTATCAAAATCAAAATTCCAGTTTTCAAATATATTTCTTATTGCTTGTTGTGTTTTTTGTTTTAGATCTGTATATGAATTAGAGATTTCTAAATGATTAAATTCTTCCTCTATGCCTTTTTGCATCTAATGAAATTTCTCCCTGGCTGTATTCTCTGTCCATTGCAAAAGCAGAATTTGATAGAGCAATAAAAAAACTAAGAAATAAATATGCAACGTCTTTAAGTCTTTAAAATTTTCAGGTTACCAATAAATATAACAAGGATAGATTAAGGATTAGTAAATTCAGATTATTTATTGCAGTTTTAAAAGACTATTAATTGTAAGATAAGTCCTCAGACCATTATGCGCTGAAATTAAAGTATGGAAAAGCTATCTTACGCTCAGCTGCTTTAGCTGAAGATCTTGTTCTTAAAGAAGAAGATTAAAACCCAAAAGAATTGCTGGACGCTGCTGTTTCAGGAGGTTCAAATGACCAGAGGCGATAAATCCAAATATACTGAGAAGCGGCTTTGGAAATAAAATCTTTGTTATCGTTTACGAGGATATAAAAAAGGTGACTATTGTCAAATAACCCACGCCAAAATAAGAAAGCGTGGGTTATTCATTTTGATGAATAATTAAACTTACTTAGCTTTAATTTTTTTTAGGGCCTTTTTTAATTTAAGTTTTTCTGAATTAGTAACATAATCACTGAACTCTTCCATATACTCTTCGAGCCTCGTGCCAAATTCATCTGCAGCACTTGCACCGTTTTGGAAATACTTGATAACTGCATATGGCCCACACAAATGAGCACCAGCTATGATACCACTAGCTGTGTATTCTTCACTTATTTTATGGATTTTTGTGCTCAATGCTTCTTCTATAATCTCTTTATTCATAAGAAAAGCTTCAATTATGATTTTTTCTTGTATTTGATTTACGTTATCTAAAAGGTCTTGATAACTAGATAAACCATTTTTGAATCTTCCACCCCAAGTATTCTTTCTTTTATGACCGCTGTCAGGGCGATAGTACCCTGAATCATCTTTATAATAGCCTAGATCGTGTAAGAGAGCCTCCCCGAGCTGAAATCTACCCGTAAATCCTAATCTATTCACTGTGCTGCATTGTCTTGAATATGATGTTTCTCCAGTTTCACGTTCTGCAAGAGCATCTAACAACTCAGTAACTGCCAATACTTTGTGATGCGCTAAAATAACAAAAATACTAAAAGAGAGAGCTAAAATTTTAAGAATGCGTATTTTCATTTTTACTTCCTTAATCATTGTGGTTAATTAATAATACAAAATACTAAAAACTTACATATTAACAGTAATTTGTGAAGGAAACCATAAAGTATTATCTCCTTATTGTTTTAAATAAAGCATAAGTACGTAACAATTTTTATGTATCACTACTTTAAAAAAATATCAATCATTCATTCTTGTTTTACGCAAGCTTTATCTTTAATACAGATAATAATTTGTTTTTTAGTATGACGAGCTTTGTATGACAGAAACCATTTATTTGTCTCTTCCTCAGGAAGTTATAAAAGCTTCTAAGAAAGGTTTAGCACTTAGAGAGGAATTTGGAAGAGGTAGCACACATATTGGTATTTCCTTAGCTAAAGAGCTCGTTCAAGGTAGAGATTTAGAACCAAAAACAATTATGAGAATGGCTAGTTATTTTGGTCGGGATGCCGTTGATAAAAACTCAAAGAAGTTTGGAAATGATGAAAATCTCTCTAAAGGCTATATGGCATGGTTATTATGGGATGGAGATGCTGGACAAAAATGGACAGAAGAAATAAAGAAAAAATTGTTTGCTTAATTGGATCTATCATCAGAAAAACGATCGTTTTTCTTGTACTGATAAAAAGAAGAATTAAAGCTTTTCTATAAAAATACAATTTCTATGAAAGTTAGTATCAGCAGAGATGAATTTTCCCCATTAATTCAGCCTACTTATTCACCTTAGAATATTTTATAAAAGAAATATTAGTATTTTTAAAACAGAGATAATAATTTAAACCTCAAAAAAGATACTATATTTGATAACTCATTAAAAATTAATGATTAAGGAGATAAATAAATGAAAAAAATATTTATAGCTCTAGTTAGTTTTATCTTTTTTTATTCTGGATGTCATGCTGCGGATCGGGATGATATTATAGATTTAAAAGGAAAAGCCCGAAGTATTGCAGAACTTGAAACAGCTTTAGATACTTACAAGAGTGCTCCTGCTGGTTCTTTAAAAAGGTTAGATTTAAGTGATAATCCGGAACATGGAAATGAAGCAATAAGGTATTTAGTTGATAAACATAGTGATTTATGTGAAGCCATTGAAACAATAAAGTTAACCAATAGCGGATTAAAAGCAGAATCTCTTCCTCAAATACAATCTTTCATTAATTTAAAACACCTAGATATTTCACATAACCCTAGCTTAACAGCTGTAGTTCATACAGTTTCTGGCGCACCCGTAGCACCTCTAATTGCTTCAAACTTACAAGTACTTGAAGCACGAGATATAGAGAAAGCTGGTGGTTTTCTGTATCATATAAATACTAGTTTACCTAGATTGGAAACACTTGATTTAAGCGTTTCTACCCCTGATTCAAGTGAGGATATTAATGATAGTTCATTAACTCTTGGTTTAACTGCACTTCATCATTTAAAAAGTTTAGCGTTTGCAGGTCGTCATAAAGTTGGTCTTGGCAGAGGAATGTACATTATTTCTGGTATAAGTAGCTTAGTATATCTCGATTTAAGCCATTGCAATTTAGATGATAATCTTATTCTGCCCTTATATGAAGGAACTATTGGGGGAAGTTTAGCTGATCTCAGATTAGCTCACAATTATTTAACAGGCACGAGTATTGTGAGTTTATGTTTTTATTTACAAAGGCTACAACATATAAACCTTTCAGAACAAACTCCTCGGCTACCAGAGCTCACTAAAAATGCTTTTAGTAGAATATTTGAAGGAAAAATGGCTCTTGAGTTTTGATTATCTTTAATCTATAAGGGAGCAGGATGCTCCCTCCACTGCTCTTCTCAATGGATCTACTAAAAGGAGTTAACTTTCTGTCAACAGTGTTGACAGTTTTTAAATCTGTCTAGAGCCAATGTTCTTAGTTTCAAATAGCGTATAGCCAACTAAGAACAGATAAATAAGACATTATTTCAGACACTACAAGCTGTAATCTCATAAAGTATACTTTTTAAGACATGTGATAAAAAATAAAAAACTGAATCATCTTCAGTCGAAGTGATTATTCAAAATTACTCTTAGGTCTATAAGATAAAATAGCTTATAAAATAACATTCCCTGTGACTTAATGCTTACCCTAGTCAAAAAGTTAATAAAAATAACCACACGGAGAGGTGTTGCGTCTCGGAGTAATAGATAATTTACATGGACGGCTGTAAACCCTTGATTTATAAGGGCTGAGACTCAAACATAAATTTTGGCACAATTTAATAAGTTATTGATTTCAAAGGTTTTTTCTTTAAAATTTTTCAACAATTTTTTATCCATGATTGGATGTTTTTTTTCACGAAGATATTGTTTTATTTTTTGCCGATTTGGCTCTTTCTCTCAGTTCGACATCAATATATTTATCCGTAATGGCTCCTGAACTATGCCCAGCATCGTCTCTTACATGTTCTCGGGGACGGCGCTTAACATCTTCGGATATACCTGTGTGACGTAACCAATGAACAGTAGCGGATCGTAGACCATCTGCTTCTTCTTGTTTTCCCTCTGATTCTAATTGATCAGAAGCTTCATCGAAACAGTCCTGCACCAGATTTCTAATCGGATCATCATTCGTAATCGGTTTGTTAGGGTTTCTAAGATAAGGAATTAAAGGTATTTTCTCACCTAAAGCGGGGAGAGGGGATAACTTTAAGTAACGTTCTCGGTAATGCTGTAAGGCATTTAACATGGCATCACTCACGGCAATTTGTCTAGCTTTATTGCCTTTACCAACAATTAGGCCTTCTAGAGCTAGCCAAGCAACTTGGGAGTGTGAGTCAAGCTTGCAAGGTAATGGGCTATTCTCGAGATAGCTTTTATCGATTTAAAGAGCTTTATGAGACAGGAGGAGAAGAAGCCCTGTTTGAGATCAGCCGAAGGAAACCCATTCTTAAGAATCGGGTAGCCGAAACAATTGAACGAGCTGTTATAGAAATAGCAATTGAATTTCCAGCATTTGGTCAGCAGAGATCTTCCAACGAGCTCGCAAAAAAAGGAATTATTATCTCCCCAGGTGGAGTTCGCTCTGTATGGCTACGGCACGATTTGGAAACCTGGACACCTCTAAAAACGCCAGAATTTAAGGTGAAGAATTGAGAAGCAGAGGGATTTTTAGTAAAAACAACGGGAATGGTTGAGTTTCTTGTTGGTTTGGAGAGTTATTTTGGATTTTGGACTCAATTATCCCATCAAGAGCTTCCGTTGCTCCCAAAAGATAAGACGCTTCATGTTATAGGTAAGGTTAGCTAACCCGATTTTGATCTTAGCCCGTTTCAGGCCAATAGTTCTGACAAATAATCCCATCTGCTCTTTTTGAACAGCAAACACATGTTCCACATGAGCACGGATTCTTGATTTTGTTGTGTTTCCTCTTTTGATTAGAGTTGGCATCGTCTTCCTTTTTGGCTTTTTGCAATGGAGCTTGGAGCGAAAACCTCTTTTTTCCAAATGAGTCTGATTTTCTGCCGTGTTGTAAGCCGTATCCCCATAAACATCTCGGCAAGTATTTGCCGAATCCAAAAGATCAGGCAAAATATGGCCATCAAAAGCATTAGCTGCGGTGACTTGACTCTTTCGAATAAACCCAAACCGGCGATCTGTTGATAGATGATTCTTATAACCAAAGAAAGGAATGGCTAGATCAACGGCTCCTTTTGTGTCGTCTTTTGCTTTGGTGTATTTGACCATCCAACGGGCATCAAGATCTTTCTGAGCTAATTGATTCGGTTTGGCCTGCCAATCTTTTGGAATTTCACCCTTCTTAACTTGTTCCTTTTCTGCTTTAGTCATACGCTGACGAGGAGCTTGGATAATACTCGCATCAACAATCTGACCTCCCATAGCCAAATAGCCCTGGTTAACTAGAGTATCGCCAAACTTTGAAAACAAACGATCCATCAATCCATCTTTACTGAACCGTTCTCGATAAAGCCATATAGTCTTTGAATCGGGAACTTTATCGGATAGATGAAGACCTAAAAACCTCATGAAACTTAATCGATCTTGGATTTGATATTCTATTTGATCATCTGATAAATTGTACAAGGTTTGTAAAACCAAAATCTTAAACACGACAACAGCATCGTGGGGAGGTCTGCCTCCTTTGAGTCTCTCTGAAAAATTTAATCCTGTTTCTAACTCAGACCGAAACTGCTCGAAGTCAACTATTTGACTCAGTTTCTCTAAAGGATCTCCATTCTCCGAAAGATCTTTTAACCTTTTTGATAAACCAAATAATCCTAGCTGTTTCATCTGAAAATAACCCACTACCTTTGAGATTTCTCATTTTATCAAAAATCTAACTTAACTCACAGGTTTTTAGAGGTGCCCAACTTCTTATAAAACTCAAGCACAAAAAGAGGTTCAACCGTTATCAACGTCCTATACCAGGTGATAGAGTTCAAATCGATACTTGCAAAATAGCTCCCGGTCTTTATCAATATACGGCTGTAGATGATTGTTCCAGATGGCGTGTTTTGGCCCTTTATAAGCGTCGCACTGCTACTAATACCCTTTCTTTTATAGATATCCTGAAAGAGATCCTTGCTGAAGTTTTACAACTTCTTTAGCACTTATAGCAAAATTTCCCCACCCAAGAGATGTCCAACTTGTTAAAAATTGACTATTTAAGGGGGATTTCTCCTTCTAATTTATGGTTCTATAAATGTTCTGTCGGGTAAGTTCTCATCATCAATCTTCTTTGATTTTTTAAAGTGCATCAATAAAATAACAGTGTAGATCACATATGCAGCCGCTAGATTTATGTTAAAGAAAATATATCCAGTCTCAAACATTACAAAACCAATTACTCCCGCTGAAACTCCTACTAACCAAATTATAATCCCTGTTATCACAGAAAATTTTATATCTTTAATCCCCCTTAGAGCTCCAATAATTATTGTTGATAATCCATCAAATATCTGAAACAAAAAAATGATGAACATCAATAGAAAACCATTATCTATAAAATTAATCAAGCTATATACATTTGTAATTTTAATATATTCTATGCAATTTATACATGTAAATATAGAAAAAAATATATAAATAAATATAGCAGCATATAAAATAAATTTTATTTGATCAAAATTATTTTTATATTTCTCTTTAATAATTAAAAAACAAGATTGAGACAGAGAAGCAGGAAGAATAAATGAAAATATAAAGAATTGCATAATGGATTGTTGAAACAAGAAATTCTTCTCTCCGAACTGGAGTAATACATACATTACAGATATTCCAAACAATGTATTACTAATATATTCTAGATTAAAAAATAATCCTACCTTGAAAATATTTTTAAATAAGGGAAATATGATAGAAAAATTTTTTTTTATAAAAAAATTTGATATAATCCACCTGTATTTGTGTATAATCCATAATATGAATATAATCAATGTTATTATATTTGCTAAAGAACTAGCATAAGCAGCTCCAACAACTTCAAGCTTTATGAAAGACTGTTTGTCTAATATGAAAAAATAGGAAAACAAGCATGTATTAGATAGCCATAGTAAATTCAATACTATAAGTAGTGAGAAATTTTTATTAAGTATAAGAACTTGTTGAATATATAATATAATTATATGAGGTAATACTCCAAAAGACGTTATTTTCATATAATCTTTTATTACTTTCCTGAAATTTAATGATTCAGAAAAGAAAAAATCTATGTTTACATAAAAAATAACTATTAAAAAAGAAGAAATTAAACTTATTAAAAAGAAATGGTAATACAATACATATGTATCTAACATATTCTTTTTTAGATTATTTTTATCCCTGTTAGAAACAAAATATGTCATTGAATTAATCACTGAAAACACTAAATTTATGGTATAAAAATTTATTCTGTTTACGTATGTGTACGCATATAAGTTGTCTAATCCAGTTATAGATATAATATAACTTATTATAATACTATGAGATTTATATGTAATTCTGTGCAGAACTAATGGGTAAAATATTTTAAAAATTTCAGGAATTTCTCTTGAAATTTTATTGAAATAACTAAATTTATATAAAAAGTACTTTTTCTCTAAGATGCTCACCTCTAAAAAATCCTCCAGTTTCGCTTAATAACTGTCTTTCTGTGTACAATTTCCCAGAATATAATTTTTTATATATCTTTAAATTGAAGATACCTTTTTAGGATTTGGAACTGGCGATGTAACTCTAGAAAAATGTATAACGGTTTCCTTAAATTCTTTCGCCGATACAAAAAACTGTTGTCGCGTACATGCTCATTCATTATTTTCCACAATCGCTCAATGGGATTTAAATTAGAACTATAAGGAAGCAAAAAATTCAAAACAATGCCATACGTTTTAGCTACTTCCTTTGTTTCTTGACTGATATTGTAAGGTCCTTGATCTAATATGAGATGGATTTTTTGAGCTTTTGGATATTTTTGGTATATCTTTTGAAAATGCTGATTCATAGCTATGCTATTTAAAGTTTCATAAGCATCAATAGTAACACTCATCGTTTCAAGATTTAAAAAACCCATCAAATTCATCCATGTTCTTGAAGCCCTTGTCGCAATAACCTTATCATGCTCTTTTCCTTTACGGATTCATCCGTAAATGACTTTAGTAGCCATTGTCGGAGTACACCATCACCAAATTTAATAGGCTCGTCTTCCAGAAAAGTGTTGAATAACTGTTTATATTCCTTAATAAAACCAGCATGTTTCTCCGGATCTGCTTTCGGTTTCTTATAAGAAAAGCCATTGCACTTAAGCCATTTAGTGATTCCTGACACAGTAAACTTGATTTGATAAGGGGTTCTCAACATAAACAGAGATTTTCCTGACGCGTGTATATTTGCTCACTTCTAAATGAGCTGTTAATTCCTGAATCTAGTTTTCACTCACTTGACTTTGAGCACCACCATTCTTTGGTTTAAGTTTCTTGGACTCCTGGTAATCATCCGAATGATCATAAACTATTTCTGGACGAATACGAAGAGCCTGTGCTATATCAATATAGCTCCAACGCTCGGAGTATAACAAAGCAGCCTTTATCCGATCTGCCACACGTCGTGCTCTCTCTGTTCTGTGTTGCTTCTCTAAAGATTCTTTTTCATTTAAACTTAGTTCTGTTTTCATATTCTTTCTTTTAAATAAATTTTGCTTAAAAACCAGACTTCTTAATTGGGGAGGGGTATAGAAAATGGGAATGCAAATACACTTAATTTTCTTATAAAAAGATAATTAGAGTTGCGTCCCCCCTACAGTCATGCTTTCTATCTTTATAGTTGGCATACCTACACCTACCGGCACAGTTTGGCCATTTTTTCCACAATTTCCTGTGTTGTTATCTAACTTAAGATTATTACCAATCATTTTAATTTTTTTAAGAGTGGTAAGACTGTCGCCACAAAACATTACTTTCTTTAGTGGCCTTGTAATTTTCCCATCCTCAATAAGATAAGCTTCTGTGGTGAAAAAAACAAACTGTCCAGATGTTATATCCACTCTCCCACCCGCAAAGTTTACAGCATAAATACCTTTTTTTACTGACTGTATTATGTCTTCAGGATTACAATTTCCTGGTTGCATGAAAGTATTGGTCATACGCGGAAGGGGTGGGAAAAGAAAACTTTCTCTTCTTCCATTTCCGGTAGATTTTGTTTTCATTAAATGGGAATTAAAATGGTCTTGTATATAAGAGCTAAGAATACCATCTTCGATTAAGATTGTACGTTTTGCTAACGTTCCTTCGTCGTCTATTCCCAAAGATCCTCTTTGCTCAGGAAGAGTACCATCATCTATGATAGTAACACCTTCCGAAGCTATTTTTTTCCCTATTAAATTGGTAAATACAGAGGTTTTTTTTCTATTACAATCTGCTTCCAAGCCATGTCCTATAGCTTCATGCAAAAAAATCCCTGGCCAGCCATTGCCTAGGACAATTGTAGACTCCCCAGCTGGAGCAGACATAGATTCAAGATTAACTAAAGATTGACGAACAGCATCTTGCACTGCAGGAATCCATGATTTTAGTTTTAAAAAAGAATTACAAAAATACCGACCACCTATTCCGCAAGAACCTACTCCTTGCCTGCTACATTTTTTGGCGTAGACTGTAATATTGAGGCTTATTAAAGGTCTTGTATCAGTTATATATGCTCCGTTTCTACCCAAAATTGTAACAACTTGCCATGAATATTTGAAAGAAATGGAGCAGGTTTTAACATGCTTGTCAATATTAATTGCATAGTCATGTATCTCCTTTAGAAAGTTGATTTTTTTTTCCAGATCTATATTATCTATAAGATCTGCAGGCCTAGAAAAAAAAGTTCTTTTATTTAACGTTTCGAGTCTTCCTCCCTTATGTTTTATAGAGGAACTAATAAAGCCAGCAGCCTCCTTAAGAGATTTCTCAGATAAATCAGTAGAACAAGCATAACTTACACTCTCTTTATTAACTGCTCTTAAACCAAACCCTGTGCTTATATCAAAGTTAGACTTTACAAGCTTTCCATTTTCTATATAAAATTCTTGGTTTTTTTTATACTCAAGGTATAATTCCCCGTATTCTACATTATCAAGTGCCTTATTTACGATAAATTTAGCTGTTTGAGGGTCCATCTCAGCGAAAAAAACATCACAGTTCCTATTATTAAGGTCCACAATCATTACCCCTCTACCATAAATATTTACTTTAATGTTATACATCAGTGAGAGTGCAGCCAAGAGATCTAGCCCTTCTAAATTATATCTTAAAGAAAAAAGTACTATTAGACAAACGCATCCTATACTTAGCTTTTACCAACTATTACAACTCAGTTCTAATCTAGCGGGACTTCGCTAAAAAGTCTTGAAGATAATTCTTTAAGTAACGTGTATTTAATTTAATAAAACTCTAAAAATAAAAACACATTAATTCTTAAAAGCCTATTCATCAACAAAATGGATCAAATGGTATATCGTGTCCATTATATCTTTTTCTTACTTCAGGCAATTTTAACGCTTCTTGAGAAATCGCTCTCACAACACAGAAATCTGCCTTTTCTGTTATAGGACATATGAAAATATTGTTTATACTTCCTAAAGTCAACTTTTGAATTAACATATTATCCATTTCGAAATTATCCATATCAATAATGTGCCTTACCTTTTTTTTAACAAACGATTCTCTTAGAAGGGAAAACTCTTTTTTTTGCAGAGATAATAACCTTTCTTTATTGGATTGACATATCCCTTTATCACCAGATAGAAAGCTGTCTAGCAACAAATATGCTTCCATTGTAGCCTTGTGAATGGAATCAGTTAATTTGTTTGAAACAGCTGAACCGCAAAGAAACAAGGTGGAGTCCTTCGAAGTAATACAAGCAACAACAAATGGCATTGGATTGGGACAATCTACTGTATACAAATTTAAGCAGAAATTCTCTTTTACCTCTAAAGTTGGTCTTATTTGAATTAAGAAAGCATCTTCGTACCAAATTTTAGCTAACCAATGACGCTCTAAAAGCTCAAAAACTGCGTGAATCGAGGCAGAAATTAAGTCTTTACTAGCACCTAAACCACTGGCATCTCGAAGATTAGATTCGCCAAATGGAGACTCGCCAAATAAAACGTCTCTTGGATTAACAGTTCCTATATGAACAAGATCTGGCCATGACAATTTTTTAATAAATTTATCCGTATTGAGTTTTTGCTTGTTAAGATCATATAAAGCATACAAACGTTCTAATACCTCGATTTTCGAAACCTTGATTGCTATTTCTTTATTTTCAGATATGTAAAACCCCCCAAAAAAACCTTTAATCCCTTGCCAATTGTAAAAGTTAACACCAGATTTTGCTACATAATACCTATCATCTACCTTAGATTGTCTTACTATGGTATTAATGGGTATGCTTGTGTCTATATTATCCATTGGCGCATTCCATCATAGAGTCAAAAATTTTCTTTCCAAAACTAGTTAATACAGCATGTTTTTCTATGACCTCTATACCTTTTAAAAACATACTTTTAAACTCTTCCAATTTTTCGTCGACACCTTTAAACACTAATTGCTCATTGTAATCGTTAGATTGCTTAATTTTATTAAAAATTCGAACCACCCTACTTAAAACATACGAAGCATGATATACTCCCAACATAGGTCTTAAATCTTTTCTAATTGGCGCCGGATATATTGCTTCGGCATTATTAATAACTAACCTATCATGCAGAAGAATGGCGTTTAAATTTAAATGGGAAGTTTCGTGGGTTATATGTTCTATATAATACAAGTATATATTTTTATCTCTTTGTCTTGGTAAAGATAAAAATACACAGCCAAAAAATTTTGGAGAAGTAAGCCCAACAATATATTGTCCTTTATGTATTTTTATATCAGACAAATAAGAATCTACCTCCTGGTAAAAAATTGGATCAAGTTTCTTAATAATGTCTAGGCTCTGTTTTATTTTTTCTTCGTTATCATTAAAAATTCTATTATCAGTTATTTTATTCAATCTTGTTTGCGGCGCTCCCTCAAATAGTTCCCGAGACTCTAAATTATCTATCAGTTCATGTTCCCAAAATTCTTCTTTAATATTTTCAATCTTTAAATCATGCTTATAAAGGTCTTGTTGCGGAATATTGTCAAAATATTTTAAGAATTGTAACACCCTGCTAACATCATTCCTCCTAACAGAAGCTAATAAATCAAAATATATATAATAAATTGCCGGAGAAATTTTAAACTGAGTATCCAGGTTTTCTATCTTTTCTTGAGATAAGTTAACTTTTTCAGGCAAAGATTTTCCTATTGTTTCGATCAAAGAAATAAAACTTTTCTTTAAATTATCTTTAAAGTCTTGGTGCAACTGATGGGAAGCACCTGCTAGAGGAACTGCTGTAAAAATTGTTTTATTCATGACATAAAGACTTTCTAATAAAAATTAAAAAACAAAAAATAAAGAGAGTGCTAAGTAATGCACTCTCTTTTTCAGAGCTTTACATAAAATTATAAAATAAAGCGTTTGTTACTAAATTTATTACTCTTCATACGGAGAAACACTACGCTGTTCTGTAGCCATAGTTTCTTCAAGTGTAATATTCGTGATTGCTTCAAACTTTATTTCTTTTTCATTACTCATAATAACCACCTTTCGTTAAAGTTAACCCCAAGTACTTTGGGCAAGAATTCTTTAACACATATTCCGGTGTGAGAAATAGGTGAATAATTTTTTCTTTTCGCTAACTTTGAACTATAAAATACCTCCAGCGTCTGAGAAGAATTATAAACAATAATCTAACTTTTGTCTTCAAAGTGTCGATTAAATCCTTGGAAAATCAGTTTTCTACTTATAAAAGAAAAAATGTACTCAATACACTTTGAGTATCGAGTTATTTTCTGTTTTTTTCAGAGTACTAATTTTTTAGTGAGCTCATCAGTTATGGACTGCAATCAAAAATACAAATTAAAATGCAGATTTAAGGTAATCTTTATATATCTAGTTAATGTGTTAATAATAGCCTTTTTAACTAAGGCTACAGCAAGTGAAAAAACTTTGGACAGTGAATATGATGGAGGAGAAAGGAGGAGTCTATTGCTTACTCCTCCTGTAGACTCTGTAGATGATGTTGAAATAACGTCCTCTTGTTGTTTATGTGCTGACGTTGTTTATTGGTTTTTTCTTCCTATTAAATTTTTTCTCTATCCCGATGATGAAAGCGTTGCGTTAAGTAAACGAAATTATGCAAGGAAGCTCCCGACCCTTCCATCACTCGTTGTTTTAACTATTACGAGTTTTTTGGCCCCCCCTGACCAATTAAAGCTATCTTTCGTCAGTAAAGAGTTTAGAAATGTTATAGATGAAAAGTTTTGGGAAAGAGAGATTGCAAAGCAGAGGTATTTAATTTGGGATAATTCATTACCCAAAGCAAAAGTCTATTTTGCTAATTATTTTTACCAAAGAGGTTTTGGTAGAGATCCAAGATTGGAAGAAAGGGTTGTTCAAAAAATAGAAGATATTACTCTGATTCCTCGTTTTAGATTAGCGAAAAAAGCTCTAGAACTTGGTTTTCCAAAGGGTAAACAGAATTACAAACAAGTACAGCATAAGATGACTATGGAAAAAATTGCAACTAAACAACATTATGGAGTTTCTCATTATTCTCTTGATTCTCTATCATTCCTTAGAGAAGAAAAATTGCCATGATAATTCACAAAGCTTTACACGGTTGGAACGATGGTATGGACGCCAAGTTAGGAAAGAAGCCTCCTCCCCCGGCGTCATTGAGGAAGGTAAATTCTTGGAAGTTCCTCAGAAGTAATTAACCAACCTATTAATAAAAGAGTCCATACTGTGAAAACGTCTTACCACCCATCAGTTTTGACGAAGAGTTAAGGAAGTGATAGAAATCCCCTAAACGCTCTGAAAAAAGGAATAAGGAGGAGATGATGTTAGGGTTGAAAGGGATTATAGAGGTCATTGCCAAGGATTTAGAAGAACGCCTTCCTGAATAAAGAGCCACGCAAAGGCGCAAACTCAGTGAACTGGTTGGTGGAATTTTAATCTGTCAAACCCCTATGATGGAATTATCAAATGTGTTGGACAGACCCACGCAAAGCGCTGAAGCGCGTTATAATTACGTGGAGAGATTCTTAAAAAATCCTCTGGTTCATACAAACGTCGTGATGGCAGCCTATGGTGAGGACCTACTCACCAGACTGGCCAAGCATCACCATACGCTGGTGCTGATGATTGACCAAAACAAAGTGAATGCGACGCTGGAAGTTCTCATGGTTTCTGTTCGATTACGAAAGCGAGCCGTTTCTCTTTTTTGGATGGTGAGAGAAACAAAGGGAGGCATTGGTTTTTCTGTACAGAAAGATTTACTGGAGGTCGTTCGGAGTTGGATACCAGAAGGGTGTCGGGTTATGCTGGCAGGTGATCGCTTCTATGGTACAGCTGAGTTGGTGAAATGGTGCCAAGAACAAGGGTGGGGTTATCGCCTACGGTTAAAAGGTAACCTCTGTATTTACCAAGATCAGGGACCGGATAAAACCCTTGATCAGCTGAAAGCAGAAGGAATGAAGGGACTTGAAAAAGCCAGATTTCGCTCCGGCATGGTAACTTCTGTGGGTATCCTCCACGATCCTGGGCATGCAGAACCTTGGTATATTGCTATGAATACCTCTCCCAACGAATACAAAACTTTAGATTACGGCTTGAGGTGGGGAATCGAGAGTCTGTTTTCTGATTTTAAGGCCAGAGGGTTTTCCTTGATGCAAACTCATATTCGCTTTGCAGATCGTCTGGAGAGATTGCTCCTCGTCCTTTCTATTGCGCTTCATTGGGCGGCTGGCCATGGGCCTTTGGCATGAGAAACACACTCCCTCTATGGATTTATATAATGATGGGTGGTAAGGTGAAAACGTATAAAATAATAGTTTTGTTGCCTAAATATCTAGGAAGTGATAAATCTAAGCTAGATTGCAATAGGTTTAATGGTATTTATTATGAGGAAGCAGAGTAGCAAAGTTCCAAAGAAAAAGATTTCTTATAAAATCACAAACTGGCGTGAATACAATACAACTTTGAAACAGCAAGACTCTTTGACAGTTTGGTTCGTTGAATGTCTTGACAAAAATTGGTCAGTACCTTCCCTAGGACAGCAAAAACGTGACCACCCTTTAATTTATTCGCAGACTTTTATTAACGTCATACTAACCCTTCATCATTTATTCAAATTAGCTTTAAGGCAAGTAATATGTTTTGTTGAATCGCTATTTTCTCTATTGGGTAAATTTCTATCTGTCACTGAATTTAGTCGTCTATCAAAAGGAGCCGATCAATACTCATATGGTCTACATTTACCTTCTTTAAATAAAACCACTCATTTAGTTATTGACTCAACGGGTTTAAAAAGTGTTTGTTGAGAAAAATTGGTTAAAGACCAAACATAGCAAGCAGTATAATCGCAAAGTCTGGCATAATATTAGTACTGAAAAAGGCGGATACATTGTTGCTCGCATGTTAATAGATTATCATACAGCTGATAGGGGATGCTTTTCTTTTCTTATTAATAAAAGTAATGCTTTTCAAGTAACGGCTATGTTAGCTGATGGTGACCACGACAGCCGTGATATTTATCAAATTTTAGAAAGACAAAATCTTAATGCTTTTATTCCTCCTCCAAGCCGAGTTATTATTTATCATGAGATCGACTCTTTAAAAAGATATAAGGCTGTAAAATATATCAAAGAAAAAGGATATTGGGCCTGGTATTATAAAAATAACTTTGGTCGCACGAACAAAGTTGAAAATACATTTTACTGTTTAAAAACTATCCTTGAACGTAAACTTAACCCAAGAATCCTATCTAATCAAAATACTGAATCTCATTTGCTTTGTTGCATGCATAATAAAATTACAAAGATTGCTATGCCTAAATTTGTGAAAGCTTGTTAAAAATTGACTATCCAAGGGGAATTCCTCCCTTTAATTTATTTTAGTAATAAAATGGTCCATAAATTAGGTGTTTATGAGTCTGTTATAAGTGTGGTTGAAACTCAATGTATTATAATCGTATAGAGAAGATTTTTAAGTATTCTAAGGAGCTAGGGGCAGATCATGTGGAAGTTATGATCCAGAAAAGTAGAGGAGAAGATGTTTCTTGTAGGAATGGTTCCATAGAGACAATAAATAAGAAAGATTCTTTACATACGGGTATTCGTATTCTGAAAAATAGCAAACAAATCATCATCTCAACGAGTGATATATCCGATTTATCCTTAAAAGAAACTATGGAAAAAGGAATGGAAGTAGTTAAATTTGTTGATGAAGATCCTTATTGTGGGCTTGGTGATTGTTTTTCTAATACTTATTCTCTTCCCTATTTAGATTGTTATGATTTCTCTCAACCAAGAACAGAAGATCTAATAGAACGTGTAAAAATTATGGAAAATGTCGCTTTTCGTACATCAGGTATAACAAATATTGAAAACTGTAGCGCTGGATGGAACCAAACTTTATCTATAATTACTAACACTAAAGGCTTTTTCTTATCTTTTCCTGTATCTAATCACTTTAATTCGTTATCAATAGTTTCTGGAGAATCGGAAGATGCACAAACAGATTCGGATAAAAACGTAAAGGTTTATTTGGAGGACCTGTATAGTCCTGAAGATTTTAGTTCTAAAGTAACTAACATGGCTATTAAAAAGCTTAATCCCCGTAAAATTAAATCCCAAAGAATTCCTGTTATTTTTCACCCTCGCGCAGGAAAAATTATTTTAAGATATTTTACACAATTAATTAATGGTGTAAACATTGTTCAAGAAGGGAAAAGTTATCTCCAAGGGCACCTTGGCAAACAAATTTTCTCTTCTGCTATTAATATAATAGATGATCCTCATTTAATCCGCGGTTTAAGGAGTTTGCCTGTAGATTTTGAAGGTTCATTGTGTAAAAAAAAAATGGTTGTAGAAAGTGGTGTGTTGAAAAGCTGGTTATTAGACTTAAGATCCTCACGCAAAATAAAAATGCAATCAACAGGTAACGCAAAGCGTAGTATAAATGATATACCCAGACCTTATCCAACGAACTTTTATATTGCAGGGGGTTTTATTCCTAAAGAAGACCTTTTTAAATTAGTAAAAAAGGCTTTTTATGTTACTGATTTGATGGGATCAGGGTTTGACAAGATAACAGGAAATTACAGCGAAGGAGCTAAGGGTTTTTGGATAGAGAATGGAGAGATTGCTTATCCAATAAATAAGGTAGCTATTGCAGGGAATTTTAAAGAAATGTTTCAAAATATTGTTGTTGCTAACGATTTGTATTTTGAATACGATATTAATACTCCTACTTTTCTGATTGAAGAAATGATATTATCAGGGACGGATTGATGTCATCATCAAAATATATAACGTCACTATACGGTTGAATATACCTACGGAAGGATTTGAGTTTCAGTGATTTGGACGCAGTTATAGTATTTTGACGGTGATCAGTTTTCCGAAGGAATTCCAAAGTTGGGCATATGAGAAAAATTCGCAGCACTGTTGATGATATTGAAACTAAAACTGCAGAAAATCATAAAAAAAGAAGAAGTCTAGTTGGCGTTCGTATTTATTAATTGACGGAGTAGATACAACAAAGTAATTATTAAAGTGTAAGTTTTTTGAGATTTGTGATCATCGATTTGGTCGGAATACGCAAAATAGAGGCTTTAAGTCTAGCTTCTATTTTTTGGTTTGCTAATTTTCTTGATCGAAGCTTATCAGTAAAGGTCCTTTTAAAACGCATAATAGCCGCTTCAACTAAGGATCTTAATCCAAAACCAGTTGATTTTTTCCATGCTTGTTTTCTCTCAATAGGGTCACTAAATTGTTGAATAAAGTGAACCGCTAAATCTCGGGGTCGGAGCCTTCCAATTAGCCTTAAGTTTTAGTTGACAGATTAATAAAATTGTTCAAGGTTTCAGCAGCAATAGCTAAAGCAGAAAACCCCATCCACATCGTTTTAATACCGGGAAGCGCTTGGTTTTTTTTATTTTTATATCCTCCCATGATTGCAATTTTAAAAATAACTTCTTGCAAAGAAGGGGCTTGGCTTGGGATAGGTTCTCTCAAATAGACATAGGCACTTTTCCATTCAAATTCCTTAAAAAGCTGATCCGCTTTTATTTGGGGAGAACCCGTCCTATAGATAAGCCAATACAATCGTAAAGCAGAGATGTTGGCAAGCACGAGAAGATTTTTGATCGCATGAACCGAAGAATGAAGAAAGATCTCATCCACTTGATACCCTGTCTTTAAGACTTTATGAAAGTCTTAAAGGTGCCATTATTGATGCCACGATAATAGAGTCAGCGGCAAGACCGAGCCGAGAGCTTGAAGCGATTGCTGTTGATCGAAAAGAAGAACACGTTGATTACAAGGTGAATGAGAGAAAGATGTTACCGAAAGATCCGGATGCCACATGGCTTAAAAGGGGGAAAAGAAGCTATTTTGGGTATAAAGGTTTTGCCGTTGTTGCAAGCTTTCTTGCTCAACACTCAGAAGAAAGACTTGAAAATGGACGTCAGCGTGTTGTCCGACAAGGTCATTTGCCTGAAAGGAAAGTTGTGACGGGCATTGGTGCTATACCTGTGAAGGTTCCTCGCTCTCGAGACCGTAAGTTTCCAATTAGCCTCAAGTTTGAGTTGACAAGTTTCTAGATTTTTTAGGAGGACGAGAATTTCATTTTGTAATAAATTTTAAGGAAAATAGAATAAAATGGGATCGATAGGGGATGTATCTTTATCAGAATTTTTAAAAGAAGAATTTAGCGGGTACAATTTTAAAGAAAAGACTTTCAAAACGCTTTTTATGGATTATGGAAGACTTGTCTAAACGTTTAACGAGTTGTGTAAAGCGTTTTTCAAAAGATCCTCTCTCCATGCGACAAAGCTATGATTTTTTTTAAAAACCCGAAGATCAAGCCTGAAGGTCTTTTCAAGGTCCATGCTCAACAAACAACCGAAAGGATAAAGTCTCTTGAGGAAGAGACAGTTTTGATTGATCATTCAAGATGGGATGAGGTTGAATTTTACCGACCATGAAGCAAAAACAGATATAGGACGAATTGCTTTAGTAACGGCAGGATCAATATGGCCTGATTCAACATTCTTCTTTGTGTGTGACGCTGGATAATGAGCCTTTAGGGATTATTGATGTACAGTTTTTTGATTATGATCAGATCAATACAACGATTGAGAGACACAAAAGGCTCTTCCATGAAAAAGCAAATGCTTGTTGGATCAAAGCTTTTGAAAAAGCCCATTCTCTGATTGGATCCTGCAAGCGGTTTATTACGGTTGCCGATAGTGAGGGTGATTTTTTTGAGCTTTTGCATGCCATGACCTTCGAAAATGCTGATTTTGTGGTCAGAGCAAACACAAAAAGGAAAACAAGTCTAGGGGTGAGATCATCCGAAACATCCTTACACGATGTTTTAGAGGAAAGTCCGTGCTTTGAAGCCCTCACCTTAGAAATTCAAAATGTTGAAACCCGCCAACTTGAAGAAGTCACCCTGACTTTAAATGTGTGATTCATAGACATGGTTTCAACTTTCTGATGGCCATTTCAGTTTGATAATTTTGCTCTTGAATATGTTCTTTTTTTGGATCATAAGTCGCTATAACTTCATCCCAGAGCGGAGTGACATCTCCTAATTCACTACTTGTATTGTGCTGGGGTCTTACCCCCTAGAGAGCCGTGGGAACGTTGATAGTTGTAAAAGAACTGCCAAGCCTTCAGGTCATCCTTTAAACTTTCAAAATCTTCTAAATTTGCTTTAGCATAAAATTCTTCAAGATCAGTTTTTTGCGATCGCTCTACCTTGCCATTTAAATGAGGCGATGCTGGTTTTACGGGCCTAAATTTAATGCAATATAACATCAATTTTTCTTGAACTTTGTAAGCAAAAAATTCCCGCCCACGATCTGATTGGATGCGTTGTATAGGAAAAGGGAATTCCTCAATCATCATATCTATAAAAGAAAGGGTATTAGTAGCAGTGCGACGCTTATAAAGGGCCAAAACACGCCATCTGGAACAATCATCTACAGCCGTATATTGATAAAGACCGGGAGCTATTTTGCAAGTATCGATTT
>Ga0214923_10002925_pt1 | contig 21992 bp, 34 predicted proteins | sample LL1510_MetaG_FD_177993 | JGI IMG/M metagenome (GOLD analysis project Ga0214923, IMG submission 177993) | Freshwater microbial communities from Lake Lanier, Atlanta, Georgia, United States - LL-1510 | ecosystem: Environmental > Aquatic > Freshwater > Lake | place: USA: Georgia | collected...
CTATTACCAATCAATGTGGTATCATCGGTATCAAAAAACTTACCTACCTCCAATACCTCATCTTTTCCAACATTTTGTAATTTTCTTGTTGAATCTTCATATATTGTAGTATCTTTTTGAGGATATATTCTATAAATCATTTATTTCTCCTAAAATAACGGAACAACCCTACCTCTAATATCTAAATCAGGAAACTTAACCTCAAAAATAGATGGGTCTTTTGCTGGATAGATAATACCATTTCTAGTGGCTTTTTTAATATCGTATAAGTGCTCTGAATAAAGACCATCATATTTATTAGTTATTTGTAACCCACCATTTCCAGCAAAATCGGGTCTTATAACTGTCTGAACACCACTTACTCTATCTAATAAAACATATACATCTGATAATAATATGGGTTTATTTATTTGACTGTTTTGTTTACTAAAATATATTTTTAACTGATTAATACAATTTAATAAAACTTCATTTGAATTATAGTTTGGTAATACAACTATTTCAAAATCAATACTAATGTTTATAATATATGCATCTTTAATATTTACCGCATCGGTCAGCATTCTATAATACGATATATAATTTTTAAGGTTTTGCTTGGTGGCCGGGTTTAATTGTGTTATATTACCATTACCATCATAACCAAGAACATATAAGTTTAATGCGAGTGGATTTGGGACTTGTAAACTTCCAACCGATGCAACCCCACTAACTGTTCTATTAAAAGATTTTACTTGATAATCGGGCGCTATATATGCTTTTGCTACTGCACCAAATTGTGGTGGCATGGCATACGCTCTTACAACATAATCTTCGGCTGTAACATTCCGATTTTGTGCTGCAAAAAATGCTATGGTATTATTTCTAATATCATCAACATCTTCTTCAAATTTACCACCAGATGCTGCTTCATTATTTGTAACTGCAACTGAGTTTTTAACTTGATTAAATAAGTTTACATTTCCAGGTATTACCTCATTATCAAATTGTAAGTTTATAATATTTGTTAAATCTTTTGATGCAACATTATCTAAAACACCTTGACCAACCCTATATATTACAGTTAATGTGGTATTAGCAGGAGCGGCTCCATATGTTTTTGTATATAAAAAGTTTGATGGATCTATATTTTGGGATAAATCCCCACTAGCTTTATATAGATTAGAACCAACATTATCTGGATTTGGTAACAACTCTTCATCGGCTAATGTGGATATACCTGCGCCAAATTGTATTATTAAAGAATTATCTTTATCAAATTTTGAGGTATATCTTTTAGGTACTTTTTTTAATCTTAAAAGGTATGGTGTTTCAGAACCATATTGATTTAAGTTAAGTGTGTAATCAGATGTATTTGGTATTTGTTCAAAAACAGTATCTTGTGCTAAGTAATCTACTTTTGTCCACACATCTCCATCAGAATCGATAATTTTTACAACATCAATAATACCAACATCACTAATTTTGATTTTATCATATGGTTTTGGTGAACCAAATGTAAATTCTAATATTTTTTCATCACCACTAATTGCACTAATAGTTTTTTTGAAAAGATAAAATTCAGGTTCTTCTGGGTTTGAGTTTTTTGTTTTATATACAGTAATTTCTGTTGGATCAAAGGATGATGAATATGCAAAATCAACTTTTCTCACTGTAGAAAATACCACATTTGGGTTTTGTGTTGATGATACCTGCATACCCTCTTTAATTTTTAGAGCGTAATCCAAATCAGGTCTAACATTATTGCCAGTACCAGTAGATGGTATTAATTGATAAACTGTTAGGTTTGTTGTGGCAGGTGAATAGATTTTTGGTTTATATCCAAACGATTGTGCTAAATTAAGTATGCTTGAATATTGTCTTGCTTCTGTGAGAATAGATTCTCTTGATTGTACATCAGTATAATATGATAAAACATCCCCAACATATGATGCCATTTCTATAAACATCGTACCTGGTGATGATTCATTAAAATCATTATAGGTATTTGGGTAATATTGTTTAGCAAAATCTATTAAATTTTTCTTAAACGCAGAAAAATCTCTACCTACTAAACTAACTTGTTTTTTTGAATCATTTAACATTTATTACTCCTAAACAACTGATAATCCACCCTGATTATCAACTTCTAAAATTATACTTTGATTGGCTCCTTGAGTACCAACTCTAAACTTAATATCTATTGTTACTTTATTGTAATCGGGCTGAGTATTAACATTAACACCATCTAACAAAATGTATGGTAGCCAAAATTTGATATCGTTTGTCAAAGATTCCTCTAATAATGAATCTAAATCAGATTGAATATTCTCAAACAATAGTGAATAAATATTTGCCCCAAAAAGTGGTTGAAAAGGTCTTTCTCCTTTTGTTGTCAACAAAAGATTTTTTAGATTAGATATTGCCTGCTTTTCGGTTGTATAACTTAATTTAAACATGGGGTTTCCACCCAAAGGCAACATTACACCAACAGCCTTATTCGGCTTTAAATCAATTGGTTCATATCTATATTGTAATCTCCGTGCCACTCATTACCTTTTCTTTTTATTATTCATTGCCTGCATTAACGCGGAATAATCTTTTGTAAGTGCATCTACAACCGCCGCACCCGCATCAGTTTTTGCTAAAGTTTCCATTGGTATTGCTCTACCCTCTGAATCTTGAACAACGGATTCTTCCATCATTCCCATTCCCTTCATAGAACCAAATGATTGTGCCATATCAGATGTAAAAGACCTTCCACTATTTATATCCCTCCACTCACCGCTTTGATAGGTTTCATTAAGTATAGAAGATATTGGCGAACTATTACTAAATAGTTTTTTTTGAGTTTGTGGTTTCTTTGTTTCAAATAAATGGTCTACATCCAATGGGTCTTTTTCCATCGGTTTTGTAGATTGCTTTATTGGTTGTTGTTTTAGTTCTTTAATAATAGATTCTTTTAAAAACTTCTTTTCTTCAGCGAATTTTCTTTTAACCTCGCTTTCAACCAACATTTTAATAGCCTGAATTAGTTTTTTTGTATCCATAGTAATAAATATAATGTTTTGTAATAATTAATTCCATAATAATGGAGGACCTCCCGATACGGAGTATGTGCCTGTTCTGAACCAACCATCAATCGCAGTTGAAAACAATCCAATAAAAGATTCTTTAGATTGTGGTGATGATAATATTGATGTTATAAATGATGCTGCCGATGTTGGTGGTGGTATTGCAATAATTCCAGGATTTTGAACTGATATAATCGGTATTAATCCTAATTTGTATTTATCAAGTGCTATTGGTAAAACAACTTTTAATGGGTTAATATATGTTGCGGAATTTAAATCATATATAAATGTAGTATCCAATTGTTGTTTTAATAAACCCGCTACTACTGGATACATTGTGTTTACATATCGAGTTATAGCAACACCAATACTATCCCCCGCCCCTTTTGAATTACTATTTATAGAAAAGAGTTCTCCTTGAAGATAATTTACAGATAACGGCATTAAATGTTCTTTAATTTTTTTAATATATCAGCTAATTGTGGGTGTGGTCCAGTTGGACCTACTGCAGTTGGAAATGTACCATTTGCTAATATTTCTAAAGCTTCTACTATTAAATCAACCGATGTTTTTGTTTTAGTGGTTGAAAAAAATATATCTTTTTTTGCTGATACGATAACACTATCATTTCTACTATTAAATATTAATCTATCCGAATTGATAATAACTTGTGGGTTTGTATATTCGGATATATTACTTATTACAGATTTACTTGCCAATTTAGTAGCTACTTTTTGTTTTGATGTCATCCAAATAGATGAATCATCTTCACTTATGCTCTCAACTACAAATTTATCGTATCCCTTTTTATTAGTATCATTTTGAGTATTTCTTATAATTGTAATTGGTGCATTTGATATTGTAGAACCCCAATTTGGATTTTTTTTAGCACCACTATTTTTTGGTGTATATCCAAAACGAATAGATTGACCAAACCTACCCTCAAAAATAATATCACCCGAAAATGGTTGTAGTTGAGATAAGTTTGTTATTTCTTCAAACCCATTACTAAATCCCTCTTTTTTAAAGATGTTATTTGTAATTGGTATCGGGTTATCATAAACACCTGAATTAAAATTTATAAACCCTCGTTTGTTTGTTTTTGGTAATGGGTTTGTATTTAAACTTCTTTGTATAAAGACAGGTGAAATGTAATAATATGTAGATGCGCTCTTTGATGGTGTGTTAAAAGCAGATATTGATTGTAATAAAAAAACCTGTTCACCAATAACGGGAACAGATTTAATATATGGGTTTAATGGATATGCAAAAACACCTTCATTTTGTTTTACAAAACCGGCAGAAGTGTTTGTTGATACTCTTATTTTGTAAATCTCATTAGGATTACCATCTTTTAAAAAGATTTCAAGTACTTCACCAACCATTATTCATCCTCATCTTGCTTTAGGGATTCTAATTTTTCATCAACATCCCTACTAGCTTCTAACAATTGTTTCTTTTCTTCTTCGGATAATAGTAATCCATCATCAGAACCACCCTTATCTAATAGTTTTTGTGCGATAGCAGCCAATCTTACCAATTGGTCATCATTCTTTACTGATACCTCTAAATATTCCTTAATCAACGGAACTACCACAGATGCATCATTTAGATTTTTAACTAATGGTTCTAACTGAGCAATCAATAATTTTATTTGCCGGTCTTTTTTACGGGAATTATCATAAACATCTTTTAATAAAGATGAAAATGTTGTCCCTTTAAATATATCATCATCCTTCGTCATAATACCTCTCTATGTTATGATTTAATTTTAGGATACCCCTTTTAGTATATTCAGTATTTAATTCTACAAATATTACTTTCATTTTTCCTATAACCCTTGTAATATATTGTGTGTTTACTCCTGTCCTATCTCTAATAAGTATATAAAGAGCCTTTTTATTATAAGAGTATAAATCCTTCCGATTACGGAATAGTTCATTTACTGAATCAGCTATTCTTCTATCCCTTTCCTTTACAAAAAGTTTATTTAAATTTGAATCTATATAATCCACAAAGAAATCCATAAAATCTGATTTTTCTTCTATTGCATCATACTCTGCAACTTCGTTGGGAACATTCCTACCAACATCAACAGCATCCAAATTATCTTGAGCTTTCATTTTCGCATAGTTTGCATTATTCTCATTAAATAAAAAGTTTCTTGCAATTACAGTGAAATAAGAAAATGCTTTTCCTTTATCACCCTTAAACTTATGCATCTTTTCATTTAGAAATGCGACTACTGATGCTTTTACATCTTCATACGAATCATCAAAGTAATAAGTTTTATATGTGTGTATTACATTCTCCGCAAGCTTATCAAACGGATATTGTATAAACCTATTGTAGATACGATTTTTTTTATCAATATCATCCAAATTATTATACGCGTTTATAGCTATTTCGGTTATATTTGTAAAATACCTATTGCTCTTCGGTGATTTCGCTTTTCTGCCCATAATATCCGTCTAATTCTTCTATAATACTATACATTTCTCTAAATACATAACCCGTCTCATCATCGGCTTCAAACGAACCAATTCTATCTATGGATTTCATTCTATCCATTGCATTTTGGATTCTTTCTTGCATTGAATCCAAAAGTCTATCTGCCTGAGTATATTCTTTTTCTAACTCATCCAAATTTTCTTCAACTGCTTCTAACTTCCGTAGTAGATTCCATACAAAGAAACCTAAAACTATATCAGTTAAAAACAATATTACTAAAAGCGTTACCATATTAATCCTCCATTATATCTTTAAACGCATCAAACACCATATCAACTTTTGGTTTATCATCCTCTGATTTTCCAGATACTATCTTTTCAAATTTAGATAATCCCGATGGTTTTCCACTTGTACCAATAGTTCCTCTCGTACCTTTTAACTTCTTACCTTCAACTACCCAACGATTGTATTCATACTTTGATGCCATAAAATCTGCCTGGTGTAGAATATAGGGTAAAAATGTTTTTAATTGGTTTTCAGCCTGAAAAGTTTTATAATAACTTTCGGTGGATGAATCATACAAACCATCTGTCAGTCGGATAGCAAGATATTCTTCTTCAGTACATTTTACACCAAAATGATTTAGGAGAAAGAATGTACGGTCGTGAATTTCCATCCAGTGTAAATTGGGATTTGATTTATAAATTTTACCCTGATTCTTTACATGCCATTCCGAATCATTCTTTTTATACCAATCATCCTCAACCGAACCCACCTTACCTAAATCGTGGTGGAGGGCTGCAAATACAACCGATTCTCTTGTAATATCATCGGTAATCATATCCAACTCTTTCCAAAGTTCAAATACCTTTAGAGCATTACGAGTTACCCTCATTATATGGTCAATGTATCCGCCGGGAAAAGCATTATGAAAATGCTCAAAGGATGAAGCGGGTGTGTAGATAATCCTTTCTTCAAAATGGTCATACATTTTGTTTAGGGTATCTAATCGTTCACCACTAAATTCTTGATTAATAAATTTTCTGAACTTTTTATAATTTTCCAGTAGTTCTTCTGGAGAGAAAAAATCAAAGTACATAATTAAATAATTTTATCAATAATACCCAATTCAAGCGCTTCTTCAGCTGATAAAAATAAATCACTTTGTTGATTTGACTGCCACCACTCTTTTGGTTTTTTTGTGAATTCAGCCATCATACTATTACATTCATCTTCCAACCTATCCGCAAATTTGGCGTTTGATTTTACATCACTCAATTTACCTGCCGCAAAGGTTGATAATTGGTGAACCATAATCTTTGAATGTTTTGATGCTGCTCTAACCCCAGTACCTGCTGCGAGTAGAAGAGCTGCTGCTGACATTGCGATACCCCTACAAATGATATTAAATTTCATATCTTTGTTTCCTCTGATATAATCAATAATACCAAGAGTTTCTACAACATCACCACCACCAGAGTTTAATAAGATGTTAATTGTAGTTGCCTCATTATTCACTTTTTTTAGTAGTCGTACTTTAGCAATAAATTCGGGCAGTAATCCCATCTGAATTTCATCGCATATTACAATTACATTATCGGTTAAATCAATACCATAATCAAACTCTCTAAAAAAGTGCTTGTGTGGGTCAGTATCATCACCACTTTCATTTTTGTAATCAAATTTTACATTTGAAGGATTGGTATTATAAAGTTCATCTATCATAAATTATCGTTTAAATTTTACACAATATACAACAAAAAGTGTATATTACCAAATATATTTTTAATTATTTTTATCTATATCTATCAGCACCTGTTTTTGCATAAGTGTGTGCTGGTGGCTGTGGTGTTGGTTTGCGTTCTTCATTATATAAGTTTAATGCTTCTTCAGTAGTTGGTTCAAAAACTATATCCGGTTTTTCTTCTTTAGCTTCTACATTCTCAATAATCGTTTCTTCAACAGTTTTATTTGGTTCTTCTACCACTATTTCTTCTTTGATTGGTTTTTCTTCAATAGGTTTAGTTTCTTCTATCTTAACTTCTTTTACAAGTTTATTTAGGGCTATAACCATAGAAATTGCTAAAGGGTCAAATACTAATACAATTAATAATGTAAACCAATTTACAATTTTATCCATTCCCCACCCAGTTAATTTATCCAAATATCTTAAAGGACCTATTTCAGCAGCTACATCATTATTTGACTCCTTATCTAATATTTGTAAATCCAAAGAAGTCAATGAATCATTCAATGATTCTATTTTTAGGGTTAAAATATCTCTTTGCTGAACTGCTGTTTTTAATTCACTGCTTAAAACCCTTCGTTGGGATGCAGCACCCTTTTCAGTCTGAGAATTATTGGTTGCTAACCCACCTCTTAATGAGGATATGGATGTTTCCAATAATTTTTTTTCAGCGTTTAAATCCGCCAATTGTTCTTTGAATCTATTTCGTTTTACATCCACAACACTAACCTCTTTATTAAGGATAGTAAATTTATCGCTTGTGGTTTGGTATGCTGAAGTCAAAAAACCATATATACCCAAAGATGTAATCATCATCAGAATTACAACCGCTGAAACCAAATACCATTTTAACCATCCAATTACTTTCCAATAATTGTGGAGGTATGAAGCAAGAATTATTTTTGCAAATTCCAATGCCCCCGCCATTATAATAACTTCAGTTCTTGCTCCAGCGAAAAGTGAACTAAGACCGAATACGGAATAGTATGCAGCTGACCCAGCAAGTGTGAATGTGGATAATATCATTAAAATTATAAAACCATTTTTTCTCGTAAAAAAATTTTTCATATGTTATTCCATTTTTTTAACTTTATTAACTTCTCCAGTTGTATTTATTATCAAATCTTTTGATATCAAGCTTGATTGTAAACAACAAGAGAAACTTGAAATATAAAATAAATATCCAAAAAATAGATAATAACCTTTAATGGGTTAATTATGTCCATACTGATTTAAGTAATTAAGAACTGCTAATTCTTTCATTTTAGCTTCTACTTCAATATCCAAATCGTAACCATAAGTTTCAATTTTGTTTGAAATAAAATCTGAATGTGCTTGTGGGATTTTACCTGGAGCCGATTCTGAATAGTGAACTACGGGTTTGATTCCATCGGGCCAAGTTGTTATTGCCAATTCTAAAGCCTCCTGCTCTGATAAACCACCTGTACAAAATTTGTGGTGGTGGTAATCAAACACAATTGGAATACCAGTTCTTTGATGAATATACATCAGGTCTTTTACCGAATACATACTCGCCTTATCATCATTTTCTACGGTCAGCCTGGTTTTAACCGATTCAGGCAACCTTTCAAAGTTCCGACAGAACCTATCCATCGCTGATTCTTTATCCCCATAGACACCATTACAATGGATATTAATGACATTGTAGGGTGTCCTACTCAACCCCATCAGGTCAAAGACCTCCCCATGCAACGATAAATCGGTTATGGTGTTCATTACCACCTTTTCATTGGGTGATACGAGTACATTAAAGGGGCCAGGATGAGATGTAATCCTCTGCCCATAGTTTGATACCAATACCCCAGCACCCTTCAGGAGATTGGATATAGGAGCAAAATGCGGCATATCTGATAGTGGGTATTCGGATGACCACGGGAATAGATTGGAGGTGATTCTAAAGAGTTTTATACCCATCTTTTCATTCCATTTGATAATCTCTATCAGGTCACGGGTGTTCTGCAACCCAAGCTCCGAAGCCCTATTAATACCTTCCTTTAAAAAGGTTTTTCTAATCATACCCCTATTGGTGGTAATCTTTTTCTTGCCCAAAGTCATATTGATGCAAGCGTATCCTAAGTTTGACATAGTTTTTGGTTTAGATACTACAAATATAATAAAAAAGGGGGATTTTTCCAAACCCCCCATATTAAATTTTGATTAAATTTTTTAAATTAAATGCGGTGAATAACTGAAAATAATATTTTGAACAAATTGACACTTTGCTCTGATGATAGATTCCATCTCCCATTTAAATGAATCTGAATTTTCAAAATACATTGGTTTACCATAGTAAATAAAACAAAGCGTACCCGCCTCTTCCAATACATCAATTTTATTGAACACCATATCGGTTACACCATTTAAATTTATTGCTTTGATAAGTAAGTCCATATCCAACCAATTAACTTGTCTACTCCTACCAGTGGTAGCACCATATTCATTACCCAACAATCTAATCTTATTAAAGATTTCATCATCCCCCTCAAATTGTTTTGCTCCTACATAAGTACGATATCCTTTTGCTACTCCATACACCTTTCGTATCTTTTGTGGGGAACACCATTCATAATAGCAGAACCAACCGTACAATGCGATGATGTTACATATGGGTAATCACCCCAATCAATATCTAACTCAAATCCTTGAGCACCTTCAAATAAGATTTTTACAGAGGTATTACCATAAAACTCTTCGTAGATATCAATAGTGTTTTTTAATTTAAATTCATCATCACCAGCTCTAATACCTGTTCGGGCATACTTATCCCTATACGCAGGCCCATTGCCTGTTTTGGTAGTTCCAATTTTTGTATCTTTAGAATCTTCCATCAAATGTTCGGGTCTTATCATATGAACCCTCTTATCTATGAAAAGATAATCAGATACATTAATACCTTTATCCTCCAATTCTTTCCACTCCCTATAAAGGTCTGAAATGTTTACTACACACCCAGGCCCAATGATAGATTTAATACCATAGAACACACCAACGGGAATATAGTGGGTTACAAATTTTTCTCCATTGTGATAAACGGTATGGCCGGCATTTCCCCCTCCATTGTAACGAACCACATGAGTGTATTCTTTATCTTTGGATAGGAAATGCGCAACCTTACCTTTACCAGTATCACCGGCTTGTAAATCTACAATAATATCAGCGTACTGAATCATACATAACTTTTTAAAAGATTATAACCCAAGGGCGCGGGTTTTATTACTTAATTTTTAGTGATTTTGGTTTTGATTCTTCGGCAAATGGAATACTGATTTTGAGTAAGCCATCTTTCATAGTTGCTTCTGCCGAATTTAAATCATATTTACGGGCAATCTTATATCCCAAATTAAAAGAACGCTTTGCGATTCCTTTGTGGATATAGTTTACACCTTCTTTGGTTTCATCTTTTTTGGTATAAGAAACCCTCAACAAATCGCCTTCAATATTGATATCAATATCTTCTTTGGTTAAACCAGTACCAGCGATTTCAAAACATAACCCTTCTTTAGTTTCGTAGATATCTACAGGGTGGCCGATTTTTACATCCATCGCTGGTGCGAAAAATGAATCGGTTGTGAAAAAGTTTTTCACCAAAATATCAAATGGTGAAGCAGGTAATTCTCTAATGTGTGTCATAATAGTCCTTAAATCTATTTTAATTGTTAAACATAATTTTAATTTTGACCCCTTACGGTAGTCGGTTGCGCCCTTAGGTTATACTCTTTTAATATATATCAAAAATCATACCAAAGTTATTTGTGTCTTGAATTATGTAATTGAAACAAATAAGCCCTTGCTTCTGATTGAGTTCGTGTGGATGTTAGATATATTTCTGTCCCACTGTTTGAATTAACTAAATAACATCCGAAATCATCTTTTAAAAAAATTTTATTAAAAAAAATTTTTGTATCTTTCTTATATCGAATCTGACCAAATATTCCGTTATCAAAATCAAATTCATCAACTATCATAAATTAATTTAACGATGTTGGTGGTGATTGTCCTATTACAATAAATCTATGCGTATCCCCATTAGGAGTACGGAGTACATCAGATTTTTTAAGTATAAACCCATCACAAAATAATTTAAGTAGTACAGGTGTAATATCTTCGTTTTGTAGACATTGAATTTTTATGAACTTTCTATTTTTATCATCATTATCATAATCGGAAAATAACGATTCTAATCTATCAGCTTCCAATGCATCTTCCTCTGAAGATTCCAATATATCATCTTCTTCATTGCCAAGCTTTTCAAAAAAGCCTGAATACATATCAGAAAAATATATCAACTTATCTCTTGGTGAAAGAGATTTATAGAAATCATATTCCTGCTCATTCCAGAAAACTTCCATATCCATACTAATAAATAGTTAATCTTTTTTATATTGTTCGTTCAACCAAACTAAAATTTCTTTGGATAATGCGTAACTGCTTTCAGTAATATACTCATCAATTATCCATACAACCTCTTCCAATACCTCATTTTTATTGTAGTATGTTTTATTCAAAATAAGTTGTAGTCTTTCCCGCATTTTAGTTTTGTAAACATCATCTACTTCTACATCGGTTGGAAAGAAAACTGTTTTAAGATTATTCTTTACTAAAGTAAAATATGGTTCTTTTTTCTTTTTTATTATATCAACACAATTGGAAATATACTTATCAAAAGTTTCTTTGTTTAAAAGAATTGATTCGTTATCTATTGGGTTATGTATATGCGTTATTGGCCCAGTATACTGGACCAATGGTCCAGTAGTAGGAACATTTGAGATTTTGGCAAATGAATGTGATATGTGTGGGTCCGGTTTAAATCCATATCCACCAAACAAAGCCTCTTTTAATTTTTCAAATTCAGTAGTGCTTTGATTGTTTGAACCCATTGTGTTTTGCTAATTAAATATATTTAACCTATATTTTTTTTCTACTGTTAGTAAAGCATCATTAAGAGTATCAATAATTCGTTCTGCTTCCGCTTTTGTGATTACCATTTCATTATTCCCTATCTTTAAACTACCAATTTCGGTAAATGGTTTTACGGGATAATCGGATGGCTTTAGTTCGGGATTAATTTGTAAATCAATATCAGTATAGTTTTTTCCAGCGTATTTCTGAAATTTAGCTTCCTGCTTTTGAGTTATTCCAAACGAATTATTTACATAACTCTTAATCGGTGCGTTTTTATATTTACTATTCATAACTTTTTTGTTTAATTGTTATACAATAATAAATATAGAAAAAGAATTAATTATTATCTAATTTTACTTTTTTATTTTTCTTAAAATTACGGGATGATACCCTATTGAATTTTCTTTCATCAAAATCCATTATACTTTTATCGGGATGTGTACGATTAATATTCTGAATCGTTTTCAAACATTCATTAGCCCAATACCAAGCATCCATAATAGTTGGTTGGGAGGGTAGATAAACTTCATCACCAATATACCCACCACACCCGTTAGATACTTTATATCTACCATCAGATGTCATTGTGGTCTTAGCATCAGGAAACTTTTTGAGTACACGCCGTTTAATCCTATCAAACTGCGGATTCACCGATACTACCTTCGGCTGCTTCGTTTTCTTTTTCATTGAATAATTGGGTTAATCGTTTATTGATTAAAAAGCCATTAGCTATTTCTTTATTAAGTGAACAATTTTCTATCAATCTGCCATCTTCTAATTTTACATCGTAAGCATTGCTGTTTCGGATTTTTGTTTTTGAAACAATCTTACCCACCATAAAATTAGTATATACACTAACTACTACTCTGTCTCCTATGCTATAAACCATAATTAATTTCCAATCACATTTAGAATTTTTGTTTGTGTAACGGAACTAACTTCAAACTCCAATGGAGAATTTTGTAGAAATGCGGTGATATGTGCTTCTGCATCTGTAACCGATACTGCTTTTATCAAATACTGCTCCGTATTCTTTTTGATTTTACCATTACCATTATCGGTCTCAACTTTTACTTTTACTAAATAGTACATCATAATTTTTTTACTTTAATTTGTTTTTAACGAGTTCACAAGTTTTATGAAAATTTTCTTTACCCCATTTACCTAATTGTTCGTGATGAGAATGGGATATTACCTCACCACTAACAGCTGCACTTCCATAAGCAAACCTCTTCAGTTTATAACCTGATAGTGGGGTTGAAAACCTTTTTAGGTATTCTGCTTTACTATCCAAATATTCAAAGAATTCATCTTTAGGTAAAGATTCCAATTCTTCATTACTCAATGGTTTGTTCGGGTCATACATCATATCAAATATACAAAAGAAATTTTAAATATCAAAATATTGGTGATACATTTTTTTGAGAATACACATCGTTCTCACAAATTTCAAATCTATAATTACCATTACCATTATTCCACATTGTAATAGTGAATGTATCGCCTGTTCCAATTGCTTGACAGAATCCTCTGAAAGCAGGTGCTTCTTTAAGAACAGTACCCTCATGCTTTTTAATCGCTTTAAGCCTACCAAGTGCTCTAATAGGTCCTACAAAATCGGATTGTTTATATCTAGTATAATGATTTTTTTTATACTCTTTTAATGCGTTTAATTTTTTCATGCTCATTATTTATTAATTGATTTTTGATAGTAATAATTATATAGTTCATCTAAATCCATTGGAGATTCATTCATCATTTCATCCCACACATCAACACCAAACTTTTTTTGTAGTTCATTCCGAAGCGAATTCAATATACGAATCTCATCTAACTCACCTTCAAATTCAAGCTTCAAAGCACGAACCCTATCCATCCTACTCGCATCTCGCGCAGATTCACACCTATCAAAATCTGAATTACCACCATACTTTTTATAAGCAAGTTCATATGCACGATTTGCTTTTTTTCTGGCCGCAAAAGCCTGTTGAAAGAATTCCGATATATCAAAATCACCATTCACAATCTTATCATAAAGATGTGCGTTAGAAGAAAGGGGCTTCTTACGAGCCCCATTTCTCCACCATTTAAATTTATTATACCCCATATAATTAAAACGGATTATTAACAGCAACAGTATCTTCAGTATTGAAGAGATTTTCTTCACCAGTTTTTACAAACTTTTGAACGAACTGCTTCATAAACACACGCTCCGATTGAGCCCCACCATTATTATCAAAGAAGGGATAGATAGCAATCTCAGCAGCTTCAGTCAAACTAAACCCATCATAAAGTAGCGAACCAATTTCCACAGCAGTACGAGTAGATAGTGAGTTAGTCAGTTTGGGTGATTCACTACGAACCTCATCACGGGTCATTGCCGTAATTTCAGCCACACTACCTAAGAGTTCTGAAGATACTGAAGGATACATCATCCCAAGCAAAGTAGATTCTTCATCCTTAGTCAACGAATCCATCTCAATAATCGTAAATCGGTCTAAGATAGCACGGTCAAGCAATCGGGTGGCGGTATATTCATTACCAATATTAGCAGAGGCAATAAACGAAACACCATCAGCCACATTGATAGTGGGAGCATCAGCCGCTTCATCCAAACGAAGGTAGCGTTGACCCGGATCGAGAACCGTCATCAGAATGTTCCATGCTTCGGGGTGTGCCCTCGTAATCTCGTCCAACACAACCACAGTGTTTGGCGTTTGGATTGCCTTTACAAAAGGTGATTGATTAAACACCGTACCTTTGGCCGTGTCATATTGGGTATTACCAATCAAAGTAGTTCGTGGGTCCTGAGTAGCACCCAAGTTGATGATGAAAGTAGAATACCCATCAATTGAAGAAGCCGCAGCTTTAGCAGCCATCGTCTTACCACACCCAGCAGCACCGGTCATCATAATGTTCTTACCACGGAGAATATTGCGAATTAAATATTTCCATTTCAGTTCCGGCATAAACAACATCTTCGGCTTCAACCCCGCAGCTTCGGAGTGAATAAAGTTCAAAACATTTTCAGGCATAACCACCGGAGCGGCGGTTTGAGCTGGGGTTGATACCACAGTCACAGTAGGTTTATGAACGGAATCTACAGCGTACTGCTCCAACCCACCATTTGGTTTATTGAAGTTCATAACGGGAGTGGTGTCGGTTGCTTTAGAAGCAGGAACACGACCAAAACAAAGTTCACCAGATGTGAACGAACCCTTCACCCTAATTTTGAATCGGAATTTATCAGGTCGCTTAGAAGCCTGAAGAGCCCTGCGGTAGAGGGAAGTCCCTTTCTCATTAAGAGCTGGGATGTTGAACATTGCTCCATTTGAATCTTGGAACATTAGTACACCATTACTTTGAACGATAGTACCGAAAACGAATCTTTGGTTTTTCATATATAGGGGTTTAACTTACAATATAAAGATACTACAAAAGGAGCAATTATCCAAGCTTTTTATGTTAAATTATCGTTAAATTTATCCACAACTTATCCATATTTGAGGGAAAAGTGTCCATTTTATTGGACACCCACCTCAAATTTACCATTTAATGTCTTAGCCAAGTCCATCACCTCATTTATATTAACGAACCTCGCATCCTTACCATACATCCGATTAAAATCATCTGCATAGGATGAATTCCGCATTCGTTCCGAACTATGTTCACTAATAAAGTAAGATAGAACACTAACACCACCCATCCTCATTTTATTGACCTGGTCAGCGGTGTGCCTGATAGCAGTATCACCCTCATAACTCATTTCTTTATTTTCAAAGGTAGGCATACCATCTGAAAAGTTAATTAGGTATTTATCGGAATTATCTTTGGATTTCAAAATTTCTCCCATAATCGCCTCATAACACAGACCTTCAGGTGTTGTACCATGCGGAATTAAATGTTTGAAGATGTTTTTAATCTTTGAGAAATTATCAACCCTACTATCATAAGCAATTACAATCAGCGGAATTGAGGTATTGTTATCATAAGTGCTTCGGTAACTAATAACCACATTGATATTTGATATCATTGAAGCGGCCTTAGCGATAGCAACCACAGCAGTTTGTGTATTACGCCATTTTCTTCCACCCATTGAACCACTAGCATCAACTGAAATGTGAAGAGTAACCGGCTTTACCGAATTAGTTTGAATCTTTTCAAAGATATTGAAATTACCAAACCCAACCTCGTGTAACATTCGGGATGATATCTTACCCGATTTAAGACGGGGTGTAACCAAACTACGATTCTCATCACGCGTTTTTAGCTTCTTACCTAACAAAACACCTAATGCGATACCCTTATCAATATATTTTTGATTCTCATCAAAGTGACCGTTATAATTAGTAGTGATAGCAAACGCTTGAGATTCAATCAGCGATTGAGTCAGCTTCTTAACTAAATAGCACTTTGTTTTTTGAACACTACCCCACCGATTTTCGGCGGATACAGTTTTCAAATCTACATCAGATTCATCCAAAGCGTTTACTACAGAAGATTCAGTTTTACCAATCTTCTTTTTAGCAATATCACCATTCAAAAAATCTTTCTGCTTTTTTATAGCGTTATTAAGTTTGTTTTTAAGAGAGGGTGAAAGCGTGTTTCCAGAACCACCAGAACTATTGTTAGAAGAATCACCATCGGAAGAATCACCATCGGAAGAATCACCATCGGAAGAATCATCATCCGAAGAATCACCATCAGAAGAATTACTCATATCCAAATTACCATTACCATCAGATTCCATAGAATCGTTACCCGTTTGAGGTGAATCAAAATCACCTGTCATTGGCGAGTTACCATTAGAATCACCTGAAGATGATTCATTACCATCACCAGATGAAGATTGATTATCCTCTTCAGTAGGTTTGGTATAAACTGCATCAAAGATAGTTAAGAAAATATTAGAAGCCAACTCCAAACTATCAGTAGTAGTTTTTAACCTACCAATGTTTTTTAAATCCAACAAATCCCAAATAGCGGGTAAAGATTTAAGAGCATCCAACCTACGATGTTTGTTTGTAATGTTACAAAGTCGGAACATATAAGATTCCCAATCTTCAGTAGTATATTCATCGGATACCAAAGCCTTATCAATAACACTATCATTAAAGTATTTATCATACATAGAGTGATAGTACCCACGATAACCAGGGGCTGTGTTATAAATGTAATTATCAATACGCCTATCCTCAACAATATTGAGGATATCTTTTAGGTATTGGAAGATATATGTTCTCAATGTACGAACAGCCAATATATCAGATTCAGATACCGTTGGCATTTCGGCAATACGATTAGCAATAACGGGTGGTATCGCTGCGGTGCCGGGTTTAAAATACTTTTCAAGAATAGTAAAATCGGTAAGTTTGATGTGCGAACCCTCATGGAGAGCCAACCCTACTGCCGGGTCAAATTCAGCATCATCCATCTTTGAAGAAATTACCACACTATTACCATCAGTATAGGATTGATTACCCGTAGAAAATTTGACCGGAATAGGTTTGTTTGTTACAATTCTCACAAAGTTAGAAATGGCCCGTTTATAAGAGGCCAACTTAATAAGGTCATTAGTTTTGACCTGATAATCATCACCACTACCATCAGCACGATAAGTGCCACGATATGTGGTCGGGGTAAAGAGCGACTTATCCAACCAATAGTCGGAATAGTAGGACTTGGCTTTTTTGTATTTTTTCATATAGGAGGAATTAACTTACAATGTAAAGATAATACAGAAATAGGGAATATCCAAACTTTCAATATTAAATTTGCGTTAAATCTTTTAACCAAGATTTGTTCTTTCTTGAATAGGATTTGGATGAGGGGACCACCTTTTCTGTCATTTTTTTACCGATATGGTGTGCAGCCTCTCCTGAACTCCAATTGCCGTTAAAATCAAGCAATTTCCTGTCTCTTTTGGTTTTACTCATATCAATAATTATTTAATACCCAAAGATAAGTATAAAAGAGCAAAAATCCAAGCTTTTGAGATTAAAATTCCATTAAAGTTATCCACATTCGTGTGGAAAAGTGTCCAATTTATTGGACAGTTGGTTTTAATTCGTAAATAGGGTATTATCCCTATCAATCGGGTCAATTTTAAACCCATATTTTTTCTTAACCCGTTCTGAAATAGGAATCGGGTTTCCATCCTCATCAATTCTCACAAAGGTAATATAGGTAGATACAACGGTGGTTTGGTTGCCTGTATATACATTATGCGCTCTTGCTTCAATGTATAATTTAACCGATGTATTTCCAATATGATTTACATTACCATATACCTTTAATAGCTGCCCTTCTTTTGCGGGCTTCTTAAATAGACACTCATCTATTTTAATAGTTACTACACGGGGAGTATCACACACCTGCATTGCGTACGCAGCAGCTGAAGCATCAATCCATGCTAATGCTTTTCCTCCGAAAAGATTTCCGTGAAAACCTAAATCTGATTTTTTGACGGGATATGTATTAATCAGCTCCATCCGTAATTTCTTCAAATGGTATAGATACTATTTCTCTACAAAAAAATAATAAACCATCTTTTTTAAAAGCATGGCTACATTCCCAATATTGTTTTATGAAATCTACATTTAGATTGGGTTCTTCTTTTAATGTACGATAGACTTGAAACATACCATCGTTTACATAAATAACCTGTCCTAAATAACTCATAATTTATTTTGTTGAGCGGGTAGATGGAATCGAACCACCATCATAGGCTTGGAAAGCGAATGTAATACCATTATACGATACCCGCAAGTATCCCCACTAAGGGGGATGTAATCTGAAAAACTATTATTGTGCAGTTGCAGTGCTATCTACAATAGGATATAACTCCTCAGTAGAATCTACAACAGCAGAATCAACTGGTTCGGCAACCAATTCAGTTTGTTCAGCGTTGTTGGTACAAGCCGTAAATGATACAGCCATAGCTACCATTGCGATAAAAAAGATGTTTTTCATAATTAATTTGTTTTAAATTTTACACAATATACAAAAGAAATTTCATATTTCCAAATTTTTTCTTAAAAAAATATAATTATTTTTTTGATAAAATATCATTAAGCATGTTTATTTCAGTTTTAAACATTTCCTCTTCCATTTTTCCACGCTCTTTCTCAATTGCTTTTTGAACCAACTCAATCAGCTCATTTGATAAAAATGAACTAATAGTAAACTCAAATGTATAATAATGATTAGAAACTTTAACCATATTATTTTGCAATATCAAAGTGTATTGTTTATCATCGGTTTGGACATAGTATCTACCCGATGGTGTCATCAAGTAGTGGGTTTTTGGATTTGACATTAATCGGATTAAAACCCTCTTTGTTAAAATCTCCCGTTCGGTATAGGGTTCATGTTTAACTAACCCCTGCCTAAACCAAACTCGTAGTTTTTTAAATTTGTATTTTATATTCATTATTTTTTATTTAGTACCCCCACGTGGAATCGAACCACGAATAACAGATTAGAAATCTGTGGTTATATCCGTTTAACTATAGAGGCATTACTATTAGAGCGGAGAGGTGGCGCCGCCCCACCATCTTTGAGCTGGAAGCCCAACGAGTTTCTCTCAACTCTTTCTCCGCGTATGATGTAAATATACAAAATAATTTTTAATTATCCAAATTTATTTTTTGTATTTAGTATAGAAATTAAGTAACTAATAATATATTGAAGTTTATCGTTACACCTATCTAACTACAAGAATACTTATAGTTAAGGATTTTACTGAATTTTTTATATAGTTTGTATATTATTAATTAGCACGTCTCATATAAAATGAGGCAGATACTCCAAAATTATTTACTAAAAAGCATTTTAAGAAACTACCATCTAATGCTAAACTCAACGATGCACTTATTGGGGTTGGAAATAATCCAAAAATTTGTGTTAGTGGATCTATTGCGTACTTTAAGCCAGAAAGTCTATTTATTTGATTACTTGAAGAAATTGAAGAGCTTGTAGTTAATACATTATGTAAATTAAAACTAATTTCATTGTTAGAAATAGAGCCATTTTGAATCATAGAGCCCGTTGGTGTTGATAATGATGATGAGTTTACTACAAATTTTGATTGAGAAACACCCCCCTCTACTCCCCTAATAAATGTAAGTAAAGAACCGCTTGGGTTAAATCTGGATGATGTTAAATGCGTACTGGCATTTAAAAATCTTGGTATAAAAGAACTATCTAGTTGTAGATTAAAAACAATACCATTAAAATCTATATCTTCCATAATATTATATCTTTCTTTTTAATTTTAAAAATCACTATCCCGGTTCAAGTCCAACATTATAATTTCCAGGATCTGCTATATTATATGCCGTTCTAATTGTTGATAATGATGATGTAGGTGGCGCAAAATTAAAGGATTCTATTATATAGTTAATTTTGGATTGTATTAACGAACCTGTATCAGAAATTGTAAAATAATTAGAACCATTTATGGTACTAATACTTATATCAGAATTTGAACTACTTAAAAGAGTTTTTAAATAAGATGGATTTGGTATTACATACTCACCCGATGGTAATCCATCAAACGTGTTACTTAGTGATATTATTTGACCTGATACTAATCCATTTGGTGCTGTAAAAAATGCGGTAATCATTGTATTATTTACCTTCAAACCCACAGATGTATTAAACCCACTTAATGGTGTTATTGAGTTTAGTATGTCGCTTAATACAGATGTTGTCATAATTTTATCCTCTTTTAAATAAATAGTAACTTTTAATAAAAAAATTTTGTACCTCGGACCGGAATCGAACCGGTACAGCTTCATCAGCTACTGCATTTTAAGTGCAGCGGGTCTACCTATTTCCCCACCGAGGCATTATCGTTATTTATCAGCTACTTTTTTTCGTACCACTTCAGATACATTAAATAATTCATTAAATTGGGATAGTTTCATTTTTTTAGTTTCACAAAATAATTGAATAGCATCTTCTAAAGAACTTGCTTTTGCTTTACTAAGTGCTTCTTTTTTAGTATCTGATTTAAAATAAAAGTAATATTCTTTCATATGATATCCCATTTAACTTTACACAATATACAAATAATTATTTAATTATCCAAGCTTTTTGTATAATAAAAAACACCTACTCCCGCTTCCTCAAACATTTTGATACTTCGTTCCGCGCTTTCTTGCCATTTTAACTGATTAGAACCACCGCCCAACATCCATATCTCCTTAATCCCAGCGTTTATAATCCCTCTTGCACAATCTGCGCAAGGTATTCCACAAGTCATATACATTTTTGCTCCATTGGTAGATACACCAATTAGGGCCGCATTGTAGATAGCATTTCTTTCGGCGTGTTCAAACCAATAATATTTTTCAGGCCTTTTCTGCCTTTCATTAACATTATCATCAATCCCTCGTGGGAATGAATTATACCCAGTAGATATAATCTCATTATTACTCCCAACTAACACCACACCAATTTGGGTATTCTCATCTTTAGATTTTAACTTAACCTGTTCGGCTATGTTAATAAAATATTCATCCCATTTCATATTTTATATATTTGATAATAATATAAATCCACCATTGGTATATATTATATATGAATTACTCTCAATCCAATCCCCACAATTAATATAACCCTCTTTAATTTCGGGTGTGTGGATATGCCCACAAATAACTCCCTTACATTTTCGTTTTTCAGCCTGATATTCTAATTGCTTTTCAAAGCGTGTTATAAATTTAACAGCTTCTTTTACTTTTAATTTAAGATATGCACTTAATGATTTTTTATATCCTAATTTTTTTAAGGTTCTATCAATCCAAATAGCTAAT
>Ga0214923_10002926_pt1 | contig 21991 bp, 23 predicted proteins | sample LL1510_MetaG_FD_177993 | JGI IMG/M metagenome (GOLD analysis project Ga0214923, IMG submission 177993) | Freshwater microbial communities from Lake Lanier, Atlanta, Georgia, United States - LL-1510 | ecosystem: Environmental > Aquatic > Freshwater > Lake | place: USA: Georgia | collected...
TATTACTAGATTCTAAACTAGAATAATTAATTGGTGGAATATTACTAGATTCTAAACTAGAATAATTAATTGGTGGAATATTACTAGATTCTAAACTAGAATAATTAATTGGTGGAATATTACTAGATTCTAAACTAGAATAATTAATTGGTGGAATATTACTAGACTCTAAACTAGAATAATTATTTGGTGCTAAACTACTAGACTCTAAACTAGAATAATTAATTGGTGGGATATTACTAGACTCTAAACTAGAGTAATTAATTGGTGGAATATTACTAGATTCTTCTAAACCAGAATAATTAATTGGTGGAATATTACTAGATTCTTCTAAACCAGAATAATTAATTGGTGCTAAACTACTAGATTCTAAACTACTAGATTCTAAACTAGAATAATTATTTGGTGCTAAACTACTAGACTCTTCTAAACTAGAATAATTAATTGGTGCTAAACTACTAGATTCTAAACTAGAATAATTATTTGGTGCTAAACTACTAGACTCTTCTAAACTAGAATAATTAATTGGTGCTAAACTACTAGATTCTAAACTAGAATAATTATTTGGTGCTAAACTACTAGACTCTAAACTAGAATAATTAATTGGTGCTAAACTACTAGATTCTAAACTAGAATAATTATTTGGTGCTAAACTACTAGATTCTAAACTAGAATAATTATTTGGTGCTAAACTACTAGACTCTAAACTAGAATAATTAATTGGTGCTAAACTACTAGATTCTAAACTAGAATAATTAATTGGTGCTAAAGTACTAGATTCTAAACTAGAATAATTAATTGGTGCTAAAGTACTAGATTCTTCTAAACTAGAATAATTAATTGGTGCTAAACTACTAGACTCTAAACTAGAATAATTAATTGGTGGGATATTACTAGATTCTAAACTAGAATAATTAATTGGTGCTAAACTACTAGACTCTAAACTAGAATAATTAATTGGTGGGATATTACTAGATTCTAAACTAGAATAATTATTTGGTGCTAAACTACTAGACTCTAAACTAGAATAATTAATTGGTGGAATATTACTAGATTCTTCTAAACCAGAATAATTAATTGGTGGAATATTACTAGATTCTTCTAAACCAGAATAATTAATTGGTGGAATATTACTAGATTCTTCTAAACCAGAATAATTAATTGGTGCTAAACTACTAGATTCTAAACTAGAATAATTATTTGGTGCTAAACTACTAGATTCTAAATTAGAATAATTATTTGGTGCTAAACTACTAGATTCTAAACTAGAATAATTATTTGGTGCTAAACTACTAGATTCTAAATTAGAATAATTATTTGGTGCTAAACTACTAGACTCTAAACTAGAATAATTATTTGGTGCTAAACTACTAGATTCTAAACTAGAATAATTAATTGGTGCTAAACTACTAGATTCTAAACTAAAATAATTAATTGGTACTAAACTACTAGATTCTAAACTAGAATAATTAATTGGTTGAATATTACTAGATTCACTATAATTAGTTGGTGCTAAACTACTAGATTCTAAACTAGAATAATTAATTGGTTGAATATTACTAGATTCACTATAATTAGTTGGTGCTAAACTACTAGATTCACTATAATTAGTTGGTGCTAAACTACTAGATTCACTATAATTAGTTGGTGCTAAACTACTAGAATCTTCTAAACTAGAATAATTAATTGGTACTTTATTACTAGATTCTAAACTAGAATAATTTATTGGTGCTAAACTACTAGATTCTAAACTACTAGATTCTAAACTAGCATAATTTATTGGTGCTAAAATACTAGATTTCATATCAGCTATTTTATTAGTTTCATCAATTGGTACAAAAGTTTTAATCATAACACCTTCAGAAGATGAAATTATTGTAGGTTTTATATTAATTGTCTCAATTTCAACAATTGGTGTGTCATTTAAATATTTCTTTGTTATAGGTATATCTAATATAAGTGTTTTGTAATTTGTAGTATCTTCAAATGGTTCAATAGATTTATTTAATGAAGAATTTTGGTTATTTTGTACTCCTATGACTTTTGCAATTGTTACATTAGGAGGTGTTCCTATTATTATTGTAGAACCAATATCAATATCAGCATTTTTATCTATTTTTATTTCACTTTTACCTATTTCAATTGGTTGATTGATTTTTGTTTTTTCTGAAATAATATTTATTTCTGTATTTTTATTTTTATCATTTACAAGTATATCAGCAATATAACTATATTGTGGGTTTTCTTTTATTATAAGATCTGCCTTATTTATTTCTGATGGTAAAATAATATTACCTATTGATGGTATATTAATTATATTATTAATTGATTCTAAACTACTAGAATTTTCACTACTATAATAATTTACTGGAGCTTCACTACTAGAATTTTTACTACTAGAATTTATTACTGGAGCTTCACTACTAGAATTTTCACTACTAGAATTTATTACTGGAGCTTCACTACTATAATAATTTACTGGAGCTTCACTACTAGAATTTATTACTGGAGCTTCACTACTAGAATTTTCACTACTATAATAATTTACTGGAGCTTCACTACTAGAATTTTCACTACTAGAATTTTCTATTCTATTATAATCAATCATAAATTCAGGAGGTAATTTTTTACTTAATGATTCAATTTCATTTGAAGATAATTCATAATCTTGTGAATATCTAAAATATTTTTTAATTGCTTCAATAAATTTTTTTCCTTTTATAAAAACATTATTTGGTATTTTTTTATTTATACTTGAAGTTTCATTAGATGTTGGAGGATTTAAAGATTGTATTTGTTCTTCATTACTCATACTAAATTTTGGTTCTCCGCCTTCAGTTGATTTTTGAAATAGTTGTTCTTCCCCTAGTGCCGGTTGTTCACCACCTTCAACTGTTTCTCCTTCTCCTTCAACTGTTTCTCCTTCTCCTTCAACTGTTTCTCTTTCTCCTTCAACTTTTTCTCCTTCTCCTTCAACTTTTTCTCCTTCTCCTTCAACTTTTTCTCCTTCTCCTTCAACTGTTTTTCCTTCTCCTTCAACTGTTTTTCCTTCTCCTTCAACTATTTCTCCTTCTCCTTCAACTGTTCCTCCTTCTCCTTCAGATATGTTTTCTCTACTTTCAGATATGTTTTCTTCTCCTTCAGATATGTTTTCTCTACTTTCAGATATGTTTTCTTCTCCTTCAGATATTTTTTCTCCACTTTCAGATATTTTTTCTCCACTTTCAGATATTTTTTCTCCTCCTTCAGTACTAAAATAATTTTTTTTATTATCTGTAAAATATGGTATATTATTTATTGGAACTTGTAAAAATGAAGGTTCCTCAACAGATCTACTTGGAATATACCCTAATAATCTTAAATCATCGGGTACAATTTCATCAAATCTATACGAGGGTGCTTCTGTAGATGTCATACCAGCAACTAATGTTTTTTTATAGTTAACACCTTGGTAGTAAACATTTTCTTTTAATTTTTTAATTTTATTCATATAATTAATTTGTTGTTCTTTTTCTAATATATTATGTTTATTTATATCATCAATAAGAGTAGCATTAGGCATTTCTTGAGTACCTGGTAAAAATCCAAAAGCACTATCAAAATCAGTATATACATCTGGATTAGTGTTAAAATTAGTAACTTTTCTAGTAGGATTACCTAATCTTGGAAAAGGTAAAACCAAATTTCTTGGATTATTAAATCTATCATCAACAAATTGAAATCTATTATTTATTTCTGATTCTCTATAAACTTTAAAATCATCATTATCAATACGACCTGAATCACCTTTTCTCATTTCATTATTAATATTTAAATTGCCAAAACCCCTACCAGCTTCTTGATTAAATAAAGGAGAATAATTATTTTCTGTAGTATATGTTCTTTTAATAGAATCAAAATAATTTAAATTATAATTATATGGATCAAAATTATTTGTTAATGTAACTTGTAATTTTTCTTTGTTATTATAATTATTTTTAATTAAATTAATTTGTGAGTTTTCATTTCTATTAACTTCGTAAAAAGGTTGTTTGTTATAATCAACACAATTTGTATCTATAAATTTATTTTTTTTTACTCTTTTTTTCATATTAATATTTAATAAGAAAAAAATTCAGTATTGTAAATAATATCGTCCTTTGTGAAATCTGTTATCACGATGTTTTAGACAATCAATACCTTCACTTTTACACTTTCCAAAATCACCAAATAAAAATTTTGCAAATTTATCTTGGTCATTAACAAGTGTAGTTGATGGCATGGTATAAAAATTTCTGTCATTATTATTTTTGCTATACAAATTAAATTTGTTAAGAACAGAGTCTCCATTAATATTTTTTCTAAAATGTTTTAATTGTTCTTTTCTGATATCATTTGTTAATTTGCATGCTTTAGGTTTATTTGGATTATTAATATGATCACCAAGAGTAAAATTCATATATGGATTATTATGACTAGGTTTGGTGCATTTTTTTTTTTCAGAAATAAAATTTTCAGTTGTACCTATAAATATTGATAAACTAAATAATAAAAAAGATATACTTAACCATGATGAATCTAAATTAAACATTCCAAGTAAAATACTATAATATATAGAAAGTCTCATTAGTGAATTAGCTTTTTCTATTTGTGTCATATTTTTTTTTGGGTAAAATTCTTTATATTTATCAAATAAAACACTAATATTATTTAACCAAAAACTCATTATAATAAAATATAAATTATTTATTTTTATTTTAATTTTGTTAATAAAGATAAATAGAATTAGCAAATTTTTCTAACTTTTTTATTTGTTTTGGATAAGTTTTATAATATATCATACTTGTTTCTTCATCAGAATCTTCTTTTTCTATAGTAGGTTCAGGGTCTATAAAATCAATATCATTAGTACTTATTGATTCAGTATCATTATTTTTTGTGCTTTCGTTGTCGCTATCCCTATTATTGTCATTTTCGTTTTCTTCTTCTTTATTATTATTTGAATATATTTTTTTTATATCTTCAATATTTTTATTCACTGATTTTATAACAATTTTAGTAATATTGTCTGTTTGATTATTTTTGATTTTATTTAAAGTATATTTTATCAATTCAATATATGTATTAAGATTACTAATATCACTATCCATATAATTAACATTAATAATAATAAATTATAATATTCAATTTTTTATATAAATTATGATTTTTTTTTATCTTTATTTTTTATTGTTGTATCTTTAATTTTCTTAATAACTTTTTTAAGTTCTTTATTTTCTTTCATTAAATATTCCATTTTTTTTTTTATATCATCCTCAATTTCAGTTACAACTTGTTCTTTAAATTCATCATCAGACATTTTTTTATAAAATATTGTATTTGCAAATTGAACAGACCAACTAAAATTACCATTACTTAAAACTAAATATTCATTATTATCACCAATTTTGGTTAAATAACCCCCTAATCTAAAATTTTTTTCTCCTGTTTTAGGATTAATAACAAAATATCTAATATGTGTATTTAATTTTATATTATGTAATTTATTTGATTCGATACGTGTGTATCCTTCTAATTTTTTAGCAATTTCTTCCTTACTTAATGTAGATTGATATGTAGTTTCAGGAGGTTTATAATTTTTATCATTTGTTAATCTTTTAGTAATAAATGGATAATTCATTATATTAAATAAGAAATTTATTTTTAATTATAATTTAAAAAAAATCTAATTTAAATTATATAAATGTCAAGTTTTGATCATAATGATGAATTACTATATAAAGCAAAATATTTAAAATACAAAAATAAATATATAAATTTAAAAGAACAATACGGTGGAGTAGCATATGATAATACAATGATTATGCTTTTCTATGAGGCATCTGCTATTCCTGAATTTGTAGCTTTAAAAGAAGAATACTTAAAAAATGTAACTACAAGAGATAAAGATGTAACAGTTGATGGGAAAAAAATGTCTATAAGTGCTTATCAAGAAAAAGATTTTAGTTTACCATTAGAAGTAATTAATGGTTTACCTAATATTTATCAATACAAAACTGAAAAAGAAAAATATAATGATTTTATAACTCCAATGATAACATATAATTTTGATTCTCAAAACAAATTATTAGATTGTACTAAAAATTCTGGTTTTAATCTTTCTAATTTAGGATTTAAAAGTAAAGACGGTATAAATTTAAAAGAGTTAACTAATTTAGTAACAAGATATAATACTGATAAACAACATATTGTTCCACTTAATGAAGAAAAAGGCATACTTAATCCAATAAATGATTTTAATTTAACCGATAGAGGAAATTCATTATTAAAAATTATTAATGATCATGCACCATCTAAAAAAGAAAGAGAAAACACATACTCTACAATTGTAAGTGATTATTTAAAGAAATTTACAAATACATTTAATGAAAATTTACAATCAAAAAAAATGAACAAAGGATTTACAATGAATGAAGAAGGAGGAAAATCATCTGTTAAAATAAATAATGTCGATTCATTAATTGTTCTTAAAAATTGGAAATACGATGCAAATAAAAAGTTATTTACATTTAAAATTGTTAATCCTGGATTTTCAGGTTCTTCAAATTCTTCTGAAAAAGTAGAAGAACCACAAGCAGAATAAAGAATATTATCTTATAACTAAATAATATAAAGACAATTTATTATTTAATTATAAATGTGTGAATGGTTTAATAATTATACATTACCTCTTAAAATTGAGGAAGATAAATTAAATGAATACGTTAATTTACTAAAAGTTACAATTCAAACTAATGATGATGATATATTACAAAATAAAGTAGAACAAATTGAAAGTGATTATTTAGCAAAGTTAAAAATTTTAGAAGTTGAATGTAATAATAATGATAGTATTGAAATATATAAAAAAAAAAATAGTTTGGAAATTTTACAAAAAGAACTTGATGTTATCAAACTTTTAACCAAATATTCATTACAAAATAATACATTAGAATTTGATTTTTTTATTGCTGCATTACAATTTTTATATGGTTTAAGCGAAATTTTAAGAATTAGAATTGGTCAAAAAGAAATAATTCATGATACCAAAAATATAAATAATTCCATTTCAAGATGCTCATATAAATTTTGTAATTATAAAGATGCTTGTGTATATAATTATAATACTAAAAATAAAAGCCAATGTTATCAAGATCATTATGTACATCGTATGGTTTCAGCAGATTTATTAGTTTTAATTGATTATATAACATCAAAATTTGAAAATCAAAAACAAATTATACCTAATAAAGAAATTTTAAAATCAATAAATACATTATCATTTGTTATAAATCATATGGAAAGTGAATTGAAGTCAAAGTGTATGTATACAGATGAGAGTGAATGGGAACAATTTCATTTTATTAAATTATAATTAAATCCAAAAAATTACATTTTTTAAATGAGAATATTTTTTAGAATACTCTTTAATTTCAGATTTATTATATCTGCAACTAAAATGTATAAAAATAAAATTAATGTTTATATATTTTTCAACTATTGGTAATAAATGTTTAATATGTAAATGTTGTTTTTCTTCAGCTTCTTTTATGTGTTCATCATTTAAAAATGAACATTCAATAACAAACAAACTATATTTATTATAAGGTAAATCATTTAAACTTGTATATCCCATATCTCCACAAAAAAACAATATTGGATATAAATATTCATTAGATAATTCATTTGTTTTTGCTAAAATATTTAATTCTTCTTGTTTTTTACCAATATATTCTTCTTTTAATTTTGTTCTTATTTCTGATATTCCGTAACCATAACATTCTACTTCATGGTCTAAAGATATAGCTTCAATATTTATTTTTGTAGAATTTACAATAACTTTTAATTGTTTTATTATTGGTTTTGGATTCCAATTTGTAAATTTTTTTTTTTCCATACAATTTAATGATTTAGAAGCATCTAAATACATTTGTAAAAAAGGTATTAAGTTTATATTAGCAATAACATCAATTTTTTTATTATCAATTAAATGTGTGTATAAAGAATCAATATGATCTTGATGACTATGTGTTATTAAAATCATATTGGGTTTAATTTGTGATGGAACTCCTGCATCTAAAAATATTTTATGTGGATATAATATAAATCCAGTTCTTAATGACCCTCTACTAAATCCTCGTAGTTTATAGTTTCCATCAATATCATGTTCTTTTTCCCAAAAATTATAATAGTCCATACTTAACATAATAATAATATAAAATGATATTAATTCATTTTTTTCTATAATGATTTACACAAATACTTTTTCATATAGATTAAATACTAGTAAAAAAATTATCTTAAACGAGGAATCAAAAATTCCATTTCTAATATATCAAATACATCTCTTTCATTATTTATTGGAATCTTTTCACCATTTTCTTTGAATAAACCATATTCAGATAATTTTAATTTTTTATTTTTAGCTATCTGTCTCATTTTTTTATTTAATTCTGCAGAACCAGTAAAATATAACAAAGCTGAATGATAACTTTCATATGGAATAAATCTAATATCAATTCTTCTTACGGGGTTGTCTTTATATTTTAAAAAGCCCATATATTTTGTTTTACCAAGTTCTGTTAAATCATCAACTAATAAAGGTAAATTATCATTTTTTTTTATTGGTTCTTTTAATATTTTAATAATATTTGGTAAATATTCATTATCATCATTAACTTTTCCAAATTTACTAATTAATACATCAATATCACCAGATGTTGGTTTTTCTCTTCTATATGATCCACAAAATTCAAAAATATATTGTTCTTCAGGTTTTAATTTTTTATTTATTTTTTTTAATAAATCTATAAATATTTTATAAACTTTATTAATCTCACTTCTTGGAATATTACCTTCAAATTTACCATAATACTTTAGTCCCAATTCTATTTTTTCATTAACTTCTATTTCCTTATTTTTTATTTTCTTTTTTAAATCTTTTACAGAAGTAACTCCTTTATTGTATAATTCAATTGCATGTGTATGACCAATACCAACAACTGATTCTAAATCTTCAATTATATTTTTTTTTTCTTTTTTATTATCAATAAAATCACCTAATTCAGATAATTTACCAGTCAATAAAATTTCTTTTATTCTATCTAATGTTCCTTTTCCAATTCCATTTATTTCTTTTAATTCAGTATAATTATTAATAGTTATTTTTGATGGATAATTTTTTAAAATATTTGTAACATTTTTGATTTGTTTAAATCTAAATTGATTTGCAGTTAATGCTTTTACATTTTTTTCAGTTGTTAATTTATCTATTTCTTCTTGAATAAAAGCCATAAGTCTATTAAATTCATCAACAATTTTACTATTCATTAATATTATATAATATATTTAATAATTTTTTTTTTCAAATTTATTTATAATGGGAATTTGTCATAAAGATATTATATTTATTATCTTAGTTATTTGCATAATTTATTTATTATATAAAGATTTTAGTAAAAAAGAAGAGTTTCAATCATCCACTGGTAATCAATCATCACAAACCGGTTATCAAGTATTGCCACACAATTAACAACAAATAATACATTAACAATGCCAGGTCAATTAAATATATCAGGATCAGTATTATCAATGACTAATCAAAAACCAATAATTGATTTAGGTGCAGGCGATACTAATAGACAAGTTGATTCAGGTAAAATAGGTTATAATATTTGGGAAGATGCATTAAATATTATTGGAAAAGGCAACCCTAGTGAAGCAAGAAGAATTTCACTATATGATAATGTTAAAGTTATTGGAAATACAACTATTAATTGTAATTTAAATTTTAATGGAAGTGTAACAAATAACAATAAAGGGTTTATGTATTTAATTATGAAAGTAGGTTATAATAAACAATTTGTTATTTTAGATCAAAATAATAATCCATTATCATTTAATGATTGGGTTGTTCATATAATTTTTGGTTCTTCACAAAAAGGAGGAGGTTATAATAATCAAAATCAAATATTTGTTGGAACAGATAATAATTGGCAGATATTAATTAATGATTATGATAATTATATATACTTATTATGTATACCAAAAAATTGGTTTTCTTATATATCAAAACCACCTATTTCAAATAATCTTAGACCATCTAGTAATGGAAGAATATTTTATAAATCAGACGGTACAATTACCAGTTATAAATCAGATGGTACCTTTATTAATTATAAATCAGACGGTACCATACAAACTTAATTTGTAAAAAGAAATATTAATTAAAGAAATATTTGATTATTAGTTAATGTTAAATAAACTTTTTCCAGAAACAAATTATAACAATCTACAATATGATAATGAAGGTTTATATTCAATTACTAATTATAAAGAAGCTGATATTATATCTTCAATAATTAAAAATAACTTTATTACAAATAATAATATTAAAATATATGATGGAACTGGTGGATTAGGTGGAAATACAATTTCTTTTTCAAAATATTTTAAAAATGTTACAGTTGTTGAAATTAATAAAGAAAGGTATAATATGTTAATTAATAATATTAATCAATATAAACTATCAAATGTTAAAATAATTAATGATGATTCTGTTGATTTTTTACTTAAAAATAAAAATAATTTTGATGTTTATTTTTTTGATCCACCATGGGGAGGTCCTGATTATAAAAAACAAAAACAACTAAGATTTAAGATGGGTGGATATGATTTAGATGTATTAGCTGAAAAATTAGATGTAAACAAATTATTAATTTTTAAATTACCATTTAATTATGATTTTAGTGAATTTAATAATTTTAACTATAAATTATATAAAATAAATAAGTATTTTATAATTATTATTTTATTATAACTAAAAAAATTGTTAAAATAACTTAAAAGATCCTTATTATATATATTTATGGGTAAAAAAATAATTCTTGGTGGCAGTGATGCCTTTTTAATCTCTGAAGATGATGTTAAATCTAAAGTAATAGATTATTTATATAATACTTTAAATTTATCGAAATATAGATATGTTATGTTAGATAATATTCAAAAACTTAAATCATTACAAGAAAATGAACACTATGTATCACCAAATTATAAGGGACATAGTTATTTTTTAATTTTTATGACTGTTTTAAATAGATCAATGTGTTTCTTAATTGACAGAAAAAAATTATCATATCATAAAAATCAAGTTGATTTACATGGTTTATTTCTGCCAAAAATAAACGTTAATACTAATAATAGTATGTTTTCTGGTAGTATTTTTGAAGGAAAAATAGTAAAAAAAGATAATAATTATTATTTTTTAATACAAGATTGCTTCTGTTTAATGAATAAAAAAATATTAGATATGGAAATTCAACAAAAAATGTTATATTTAAATGATATAATAAAATCCAATTTAGCGGGTGAAAATGTTTGTTCAAATTTTAGTTTTAAAGTTAATAAATTATATAAATACAATGATTTAGAAAAATTAATTCATGAAATTATACCAAATTGTGGTATTCCTAGTAATGGTTTAATATTCTATCCAAAAACATCTGGTATTGTTGTATTGTATATTGATAAAAAAATAGAAAAAGTTGATATTGAATCTAAACAAGATGAAAAAATTATTAATAGATCTTTTGATATTATTTATAATTTTAAAGAGTTTTTAAATTCAAGAACATATTCTTATGAAAAAGAATCAAAAAGAAAAATATTATGGATTAAAAAAACAGATATACCTGATGTTTATAATTTATATGAAAAAAAAGATAATCCTAAAATTGGTATTGCGCATATACCAAATTTAAAAATATCACATTATTGTCTTAAAAATATTTCTACAAAATTACTTCAATGTAGTTGTGTTTATTCAAATAAATTTCAAAAATGGATTCCAGTCTCTATTATTCAATAAATATCAATCAAAAAAATATACTATTACAGTTATATTATCTTGTGAACCTTTTTCAAGACCATAATTAGCTAATTCTTTAGCATAGTTTCCTGTATAATTTTTAAAACTTAGATCTCTAATGAATTCTATAGCGGATTGATTAGATAACGCATCCCATAACCCATCACATGCTATAATTAAAAATTTATCTTTTGAATTTATTTTATATTTTATTATACTTGGAACATGTGTAACATAAGGACAACAATCTAAATCACCAAATGATCTTGATAAAGATAATGTTTTTACTCTCCAATCAGATCCATCATAATATATTTTTCCTCCTAACTGTTCAATTCTTAATTTTTCTTCAGGTTCATTTGGTTTATGATCAACAGTCAATTGAACAGCTTCTCCTGATTTATTACATAAAACTGCTCTTGAATCTCCTACATTAATTAACCATAAAACATCTTTATTTTTTTCATCAATACAATTAACTGCAACACATGCTGTAGAACCACAATATTCTGCTGCTTTTGGATGTTTCATTTTTAAATTGTTTTGTAAAAAATTATAAATTTCATTTACATAATTAATAAAATCTTTTTTATTTTTATAAATATTGTTTTTCAGTTTAATCAAAAAAAAATCTGGTAAATTACTTTTTAAATATTTTGAAACTCGTGATCCACCATGACCGTCAAAAACACCAAATAAATTTATTGGATTGTATTCTATATTAGTATTGTTTAAATTTATAAAAGAAAAATGTTGATCTTCTTGTGTGGCTCTTTTTCCTTGTAAACTATATGAATATACTCTCATTATAATAGATTTGATTTTTTTTTAAGTAAAACAAATAAATACTTAAAAAAATATTTTTAAAATAAACTAATGATAACTCTAACTTTATTTTTAACATTTTTTAATGTTTATTTAATACCGTACATATTTATTGATTATATTGATTTATTTACAATTAATTATTTAATACCATTTATTAACTTTATTCATAAATGTAAAGAAAACAAAAGAAAACTTGTAGTTAATATTGAAGAATGTGAAATAACAAAAGAAGATACAAACATTAATATTGATTTTAATTTATTAATAGAAACATTTAAAAATAATTTAATGTTTTACAATATTATTTTTGCATTAAATGAAATAAATCCATTAGAACAAAATAATTCAGCAGATGAAAATAACTCAGGAGATGAAAATAACTCAGGAGATGAAAGTAACTCAGGAGATGAAAATAACTCAGCAGATGAAAATAACTCAGCAGATGAAAATAACTCAGGAGATGAAAATAACTCAGGAGATGAAAATAACTCAGGAGATGAAAAAATTATTAATTTAATTGAAAATAATAATGAAATTGAATGTGACTTAAATAGAGATGATTTTCAATTAATAGAAGATAATACAAAACAAACAATTGTAAATTCAGATCTTAAAGAAAATGAATCAGACGATGATTATGAAATTAATTCAGATACTATAATTGTTGAAAATGTTCAATAATTAAATACTTAAAAAAATATTTATCTTATTAATTAGGAATGAATAATTATTGTACAAATTGTGGAAAATCAGGACATAACAACAAAGATTGTACAGAACCAATAACTTCATGTGGTATTATATGTTTTAATATTAAAAATATTCCAATACAAAAAATAGAAAATATATTATACAATAAATTTATTGATATTGAAGATTATAATTATAAAAATTTAAAATTTTTAAATAAAATTTATAAATACAAAGATGATGTTAAATTTTTACTTATACAAAGAAAACATAGTTTATCTTATATTGAATTTATTAGAGGAAGATACAATGAAAAAGATACAAATAAAATAACCTATTTATTTTCTTTAATGTCAAAAAGTGAAGTAGAAAACATCAAAACCATAGATTTTCAATTATTATGGGATGATTTATGGAAAAAAACAGCAAGAAGTAAAGCATTTTTAAAAGAATTATCAATATCAAAAAATAAATTTAATTACTGTAAAAAAAATAATATATTTAATAATTTAGAATCTAAATATGAAACACCAGAATGGGGTTTTCCAAAAGGAAGAAGAAATAAATTTGAAAAAAATTTAGACTGTGCAATAAGAGAATTTGAAGAAGAAACAAATTATAAAAACTATACAATATTTGATAGAATAAATTTTATGGAAGAAAATTTTAAAGGTACCAATTTAGTTGATTATAAACATGTATATTACTTTGCTGGATCAGACAGTGATAAAATAAATTATATAAATGATACATACGAAGTTGGTAATATTGGATGGTATTCATATAATGACACATTAAAATTAATAAGATCTTATGATATAACAAAACTTGATGTAATTAATCAAACATATTTTTTTATTATATCATTATTAGAGAAAATATCATTAATACCAATAAATAGTCCTAAAAAGAAAAATATATTATCAGAATTTATTTAATAAATCATAATTCAACATCACTATCTATTTTTTCAAATAATTTAATATTTTTTAATGCTTCTAATTTCTTTTTATCAGATCCATTATAAATAGCTAATTTAATTGCATCCATTTAAAAGTTGATTTTGGTTGATATTTGGTTGATCAATAGTTGATAAAAGTTTATTTTGGTTGATATAATTATCATGGAATTTTTTGTTATGATTTCATAAAGATTTATAACTTGAATAATCTTTATTACATTTTTCACAACTATAATATCTATTTTTTATAGATGGAATATCCATTATTATTAATTTAAATTTTATATTCTTAAATAATTTTAAAAAGTGGAAAAGTGGATATCCACTTTATATGCGGAGAGAGAGAGATTTATAATAAAAATATTATAAATAAAAAAATTGATTTATTTAAAGAAAAAACAGTTAATAATATTATATGGAAATTTCGTATGATATGATTATAAAATATTTATCAAAAAATGATAAAAAAGTCTTTTCAAATAAAAAACATATTCTTCAACATAGTGATAAGTTTCCTGAGAATTTTTCAATTTTATTACAAAATAAATTTTACAAATATGGTGTAACAATATTTGATCAAAACAATATTAATATATCATTTTATATGTCATTATTAACTTTATTAAATAAAGAGTTTATTACATTTTCATCAGAAGAAGAAATAGAATATATGAATAAATTTAAAGCATCAATAAAAGAAAATTATAAAGATTTTTCAAATGATGTTACACAAAACATCCAGTTATTTTGTGATGTTTTTGATTTTACAATATTAATTTTTGATTTTAAAAATAAAAACGTTAAAATATTATATTCTAATGATTTTTGTAATCCATGGAAACCAATATTTTTATTTGCTAATTATGAAGATTTATGGGAACCAATAATGTCTGATTCAAAAAGAACCTTTTCATATAATCATCAAATTATAAAAAAAATATTATCAGAAACAAATATTGAATATTATAATAATAATAAAAAATATGTATTAAATGATAATATTAAGGAATTTATTGAAGAAATACAAGAAACTACTGATATATTAGAAAAATTTATTAATAAAAAAGAATTAGATACTAATAACAAATTTGATATTTTAAATAAGAAAACAAAAAACGAACTTATTGAAATGTGTAAATCAAAAAACATAAAAGTAAATACAAAATTACTCAAAAAAGAATTAGTTGATTTATTATTAAATAATTAAAATTTAAAAATCTAATAATATTTATAATGGGATTAGGACCTGATATTTGGGGACCACATGGATGGAAATTTATTCATTTTGTTGCCTTAGGATATCCAAAAGATCCAACTGAAGAAGATAAAATTAGTTATAAAACATTTTTTTTATTAATACCAAGTATTTTACCATGTTCTATTTGTAGTAATCATTATACACAAAATTTAAAAAAATATCCTATAACTAATCAAATTTTACAAGATAGAATAAAATTATTTAATTGGACAGTTGATATGCATAATGAAGTAAATAAATCAAATAATAAAGCAATAGTTGATTATGATACAGCTTTAAAATTAACTTTAAATAATTTTGAGAATATAGATATCAATGATCATCAAATAATTCATAAAACAAAAACAAATAATAAAAAAGAAAATAAAAAAGAAATTATTAAAACAGATTTTACTAATTATTTATTACTTTTTATTGCATTAGTTGCAATTATTTTTTATTTATATTATATCAAAAGTCAAAAATAAACTATATAAGAATTAATTTATATTAATTGTTATATGAGTAGTGAAAAAATAGATTTTATTGAAAAACAAATTGAATTAGTGATGGAAAGATTGAAACTATTAAGAAATATGGGAATTGATGATCCATTTGATTTAGAAATGGATTTTATGAATAATATGCCTGAATTTTATGAACAATTTCCATCAATAATTAAAAGAGTATGTCGTGATGAAAATCAAGATAATAAATATTTATATAAAATGATTAGTTTGTTAAAACAAGTTGAACAAGGTAATACAAGTTTAGGAGCTGTTGAGTTATCATTAGGTAATGAATTAGCAGAGAAATTTGTTTATCCTGTTGTTAATAAATTAGGTAGTGATAAACCTAAATAAATGTTGACAAAAACTTTTCTTTTTCTTGATTATTTTTTTCTATTGTTGTTTTTATTAATTTATCTATTAGTTCTTTATTAGTTTGATACATATTATTTGATGGTGGATAAAACATTTTAATCCACCATTTAGTAGCTTCTATTTGTTTATTTTTACTTTCATGAAACTTATCACCAAAATAATTATTTTCTTTAATATATTTTACAATTTCATTAATTAATATTTGTTGTTGATTAACAAGTTTTGTATTTATAAATTTAAAATCATTTTCTAATTCACTTGGTATTTCAATATCAAGAAAAATATCATTTAAAAATTCGTTAGAATCAATATTTTTCATTATTTTTTCAATTATTTCGGATAATTTTTTTGATATTTTATCTGTAAAATCATATCTATATTTTTTACAAATTATATATTTTTCTGAATCACTTAATCTTGATAATAAAGGTTTATAAATATAAATTTCATCAAAAAGTGTTATTAAAAGATATATTATTTTAATTGTTATAGATGTAAATGTATCATGTACTTTAAGTATAAGATTACCATTTTTATTTAGTGATTTTAGTATAACCAATATTTCTCCAAGTAATAGTTTATAACTTTCAACTTCTTTACTATTTATTGAAGAATAAATATTTTCAGAATTTGCAATTATGATATCAGATTGTTTATTTGCTTTAATAAATTTAGAAGGATTTATGTAATCATCTTTTTTTGTTATTTTATTTAAAAATTGATTTTGTTTATTTTTATCAAATTGAAATTCTTTTTCTTGATTAATACTAACATTATTTATTTGAAATTTTGAGGAATCAATATTTAAAATTTTTTCTGAATAATAAACAATTGAATCTAAACAATCACTTGCATCATTAGTTATATTTGTAATTGTTTTTGTATTCTTATCAATAATATTAAAAATAAATAATAATTCCCAAAATTTATAAAAATCTCTACCAAAAACTATTTTATCATTATTAAAATATATTTTTGATAAATTTTCTATATTTTCATCATAATCTTGTATTGTTGTTTCAAATTCATTAACAACATAATAAAATTCATTTTTTGTCTCTAATTTTTTTGTTATATTTAAAGCTTCACGTGTGCGATCAATAAAATGATGATAACCTAATTTGAATTGTGGATGAGATTTAAAAGGCGAATATAAAGTTAATTCTTCACTTTCTAAAATTTTATTACTTTTATCATTTTTTGATAAGTTAAATATTAGTAATGGATACATTAATATAATTACGATATTATCTATAAATAAGTTTTACAATTTTTTTTAAATAAAAAAGTTGATTATACATTATTATTTAAAAAATTTAGAATTTTCTGGTAAGAAGGTAGTTATCAAATTTAACAGCAAGAGCACCACCAATTAGTTGTGCTAATACGTATGCAATTAGAAGATTTACTTCCATTTTATTTTTCATAAACATAGCAAATGATACAGCAGGATTAAAGTGAGCACCAGATGTACTTGCACCAAAGTATATTGCAGCAAGTAAAGTAACAGCAACACCAATAGCACCTATTGATGCATCAGTTAAAGTTCTTAGAATGACGGATAAGAAGAAGAAAGTACCTAAAACTTCAACAATAACTTTTACTAAGTCAACCATTATATTAAAAACTAGATTTTTTTTTTTTTAATTAATTAAATTATTATAAAACTAAATTTTAATTTTTGATTCATAAAAAAATTGAAAATATTATATAAAAGTTTTATAGTATTAATTATAATGTCAATAAATATAGAACTAAATTCTAAAGAAATAAATATAGAAGTCTGTAAAAATATTCTAAAAATGTTAGAAAGAAGAAAAGTAATAAATACAACTGATGAAATCTTTGATAAAATTTTTAATGATATAAATAATAAAGCATCAGTAGAATTTTTATTAAAAGATAAAACTAAATGTAGTATTTATATCATAAATGCTAAAATAAGTTCAATAACACAAGGAACACCCATTGATGATTTTTTATCAAATAATTTAGATGTGCATAAAATTATTGTTATCAAAGAATGTTCTAAAAAAGCAATAAAACAAATATTAATAGATTATAAAAATGCTGAATTTTTCTTTGAACATGAAATGTTAGAAGATATACCTTCAAAAAAAATTATACCAGAACATCAATTATTAAATAAAGATGAAGTTGATGAATTATTAAATAAATTTAATGAAAATGAATTGTCAATTATATATAGTACTGATATGATGTCTAGATATTATAATGCACAAATTGGTGATATTTTTAGAATCATTCGTCCTAGTATTACATCCGGTAATAGTATTTTTTATAGAAGAGTTCATCATGGTTCATTAGATATTTTATTCTAATTATTTTATAATTTATTATAATATGTCATCTGAAGAAATTTTTTTATTAATTAAAAAAAATGAATTTAAAAAACTTGAAGAAATATTAAAAACTAATAATGATATTGATTTAGATATTCATGATAAAAATTATAATTATATAATTCATTATTTAATAATTTTTAATCAAATTGATTTAATTAAAATATTACTTAATAAAAATATTAGACTTGATGTTTTGGATTTTGATGGTAGAACAATATTATATTATCCAATAAAATTTAATTATAAAGAACTTTTTAGTATTTTAATTGAATATAATAAAAAAATTATTGGTATTTCAATTATTGACATTAAAGATAATTTAGGAAATACTGCTTTACATTATGCAACCGTTTTAAATAATATTGATTTTGTTAAACAACTTATTAATAGTAATGCAGATCCTTTAATTAGAAATAATGATAATGATAATGTATTGCATATTGCATTAAAATATAATAGAAATGAAATTATTGAATATATAATTAGTAAACTAATTAATATAAATTTTTTAACTTCAAGTGGTGAAAATCTTTTACAATTAGCTATATCTTATCAGAATGTTTATATAGCTAATTTACTAATAGAAAAAACAAAAATTAATTTAAATAATCAAGAAAATGATTATGGAACTACTGCTATACAACAACTTATAATTCAAAATAATATTAAACTTTTTAAAAAAGCAATTAGTTTTGGTGCTAACATTAATCAACAAGATATATATGGTAATACATCTTTAATTTATATATCATCAGAAAAAAATGAAGAGTTATTTGATTGTATGTTATCTTATGAAAATTTAAATTATAATTTAACTAATATATATGGTGAAACTTCATTACATATTATTTTAAATAAAAATAAAAATTTATCAAAAAATATTATAAAAAAAATAATAAAAAATACGGACTTAAATATACAAGATAATGATGGTAAAACATGTTTATATTTATTAATTTATTATGATTTAATCATAGAATTTTCTGATATTTTAGTTAATAAAGAATTAAATATATTTATTTATGATAAAAATAATGTATCAATTAATGATTTAATTGATAAAAGCTCTAAAAAAAATGGTATTATTGAAATTATTATTGATTCTTATTACAATTCATTAATTAATAATAATAAAAAATTAAAATTAGATTGGGAAATTTGGTGTGGTAATAATATTTCTGAAAAAATAAAAACAATAAATAAACTTAAAGACAATGTTGATATTTGTAAACAAAAAATTAAAGAAGTTATTTTAAATGAAAAAAAATCGATACCAAATATTAATTCAATTAATTTAATTATTGATAATGGTATATTTGTTAATACATGTTATTATACTGGTAATACAATTGATATTTTATTTGGAATTTTGTTTTTATACAATAAATTTAAATCAAATGGTCTTAATTTACTTCTTCAGTGTCCTATCACTAAAAATGATAATTTAATTATTTATTATAAAAGTATAGGTCTTGATTTTGACTATAAACTTGATTTTATTAATTTTGAAATATTATGGAGTTTTCAAAAACTTCTTTTTCCAATTAATTTTGAACTAAATATGATTAAACTTATGAAAATTAGCAAATATATTGCTATACCTATAGGTATTGAAATAAGTAAAGGTTCTCATGCAAATATATTGTTTTTTGATGTTAAAAATAAAATTTTAGAAAGATTTGAACCTAATGGTGCAAATGAACCCAAAGAATTTAATTATAATTCAAATTTATTAGATAAACTTATTGCAATAAAATTTTCAAAAATTGATCCTAATATTATTTATAATACTCCAAATAATTATTTACCCATTATTGGTTTTCAAATTATTGAAAATATTAATGAAAATAAATGCAAACGTATAGGTGATCCAAATGGATTTTGTGGCATATGGTGCATATGGTGGGTTTATCAAAAATTGAAACATCCTCAAATTGATTCATCAACATTAGCATTAGAATTAATCAAAGAACTAAAACTAAAAAATATAAATTTTAAAAATTATATAAGAAATTTTAGTAAAAATATTACAGATTTGAGAGATCAATATTTAAAAAAATATAAACTTGATATTAATGATTGGATTGTTGGTAATTATGATGATAATATTTTAAAAAAAATAGATCAAGAAATATGTAAAGAATATTCACATATAAAGATTATTTAATAAATTAAATTATTAATTTATTAAATAATAAAATTAGATTGGTCTTCTTCATTTGTATCTACACTTGTTATTTCTTCTTTACTACTTTCAAAATATTCTTTTATTTGTTCATCAGTTGCAAAATCTAATAATTTTCCCATAGTTTTTATTTGATTATCTCCTGAATTTATTCTTTTATTTATAATTTGAACTAAAACATAATCACCAATATTTAGTTTTGTATTTTCTTTTTTTTTATTTTTAAAATTATTTGAAACATCCCAATATTTAGGATCTATATTATCACGAGGTATAAATGTTAATATTGGACCATTAATAACTACAACTAGTTCAATATTGATAACCTTTACTTGTCCAATTATTATTGAATTTTCAATTGGTAAACATAATCTACAATGATATTTTATATTATATAAAACATTACCTGACAAGTTTTCTGGATGCATAACACCGTCACCATAATATAATATTTTATATACTTCATCAACAAATCCATTTTTGTTGCATTTTTTCTCTACTTTTTTTTTAAGATTTATTTTTAATTGATTACTGATATCAGAATTTATTTGATATGGTTCTAACATAATTCTTGTATATTGTGCAATGTTTTTATATGGAGAAATTGGTTTCATTATATTTATAATAATATATTTTTAAATATATTTTTTTCAATATTTTTTATCAATCATCATTATTATTTTTTACCACTCATCATCAAAACCATAATTAAAATAAAAATTATTAAAAATACACCTATACCAATATATAATATCATATTATTAGAGATACCGAAAGCTAGTGTAGTTGGTGTTGCAACTGGTTGTTGAGATGATGCTGGTTGTTGTTGAGCTGGTTGTGCTGGTTGTTGTTGAGCTGGTTGTGCTGGTTGTTGTTGAGCAGCTGGTTGTGCTGGTTGTTGTTGAGCAGCTGGTTGTGCTGGTTGTTGTTGAGCAGCTGGTTGTGCTGGTTGAGCA
>Ga0214923_10002929_pt1 | contig 21981 bp, 43 predicted proteins | sample LL1510_MetaG_FD_177993 | JGI IMG/M metagenome (GOLD analysis project Ga0214923, IMG submission 177993) | Freshwater microbial communities from Lake Lanier, Atlanta, Georgia, United States - LL-1510 | ecosystem: Environmental > Aquatic > Freshwater > Lake | place: USA: Georgia | collected...
ATTCTTGACCATCTTTGATTGTCGGTTTATCCATAATCAAACCATGATATTTGAATCCATTTAACGTCAACCATCGTTCAGTTACAAATCTGTCTTTGGATTCACGTGCAGTAAAAAATGTGATTACATTACCTTCGTGATACCATTTATTTATAATTTTTTGTGCGTCCATAAAAGGTTTTGCACTGGAGTACAAATGTGAATCGGCATTCGAAATATCTTCGCAGATAGTTCCATCGATATCAATAAGAAATATTCTGTTCATATTATGAAATTAATTTACATGTATGTTATCTTCTTCATCAAATAAATCTTCGCCCTTGTAATCTGAATGATTTTCCTTCATATAATCAATGGCGTTTACCCAAAGATAAGAAACAATAATTGTAATTCCAAATATAAGTAAAAATGTCATAATCATATTTTTAGTTATTTCTCATTATCATAAAACATTCTATCAGAATCTTCTGTACTCCACTTTTCGTAACCTTCACAATTATAATAATCTTTATTAACTAAGTAATCGGGTCTTTCCGGAAAAGGTTTGGTAACAAAACTAGGTTCAAACCATTTGATTCGGTTATTAGGTTGCAGTGCAATTTGACCATTCTCCAATAAAATAATGTGGTGAGATTTATGTTCTAATGGGTCTTCCGCTAAAGATAAATCCGTATTAAAATCATTAGAGCCCCAATTAATAGTGCCATAATAATTCCCTTTGTAAAAATTTTTATCTTTCATATAAACCTCCACCGGTGTATCGTACAAATACGATAAGTGTATTAAGGTAAAATTATATGAAAAACAATTCCAAATCTGTAGATAGTGAAATGGTAAATCGGGATTTGGAGATTTAGGTTCAGTTAAAAGGGCGTGACTTGGTAACTTGTCTCTGAGAACCCCATTTTCTAAAAGAACCTGAAATAATGCAGCTTGTCCTGGCATGCACCTTACAGATATAACAACACCAGGTGTAAATTCTCCATGTCCCTTGGCGCCTTGATATAAGTATTCATTTCTAAGAAACACCTTTAATGGAAAAAAATTATGTTCGATATATGCCATTATTCTTCCTCCAATCCGTCCATTAATGTGACATCCCAGTCGCTCATTTCATCGTAATTGTATTCATGTGCACCATCGGGTCCTATCTGAAAATTATCAGAGACATGCGGGACAAAATCCTCGGGTAAATTTTTTATTTGACTAAAATTTTTTACCCATTCAATAAAAGTTATTTTTTCATTTGGATTATCAACCAACCAATTTTGATATTGTGTTTCTAATTTCATTTATGTACTTTGAAGATTATTAAATGATTCAATTAAATTAGTTATTCTGTTTCTACCTTTTTCACCAATTGGTATTGGGTTACCCTCTTCATCTATTTGAACAAATTTAATTTGTGTTTTTAAAATTAGTGTTTGTTTTCCTGTGTATACATTGTGTGTTCTCGCCTCTAAATACATCGTTACTGATGTGTTACCCAATGAACTAGGTTTACCATATATTTTAACTAACTGACTTTCCTTTGCCGGTTTTTCAAAATTACATTTATCAATTGAAACAGTAACCATTCTTGGTGAGTCACACAATTGCATTGAATAACTCGCACCCGAACCATCTATCCATGATAGCATTTTTCCCCCAAAAAGATTACCATGAAATCCTAAATCTGATTTTTTAATCAAATATGTATTTAACAGTTCCATTATTCAAATTCAATATTTTCTCTTGTTATGAACTCTTTTAGGGCGTTTTCTGCCTCAATTTTTGTATTGTAGTAACCGATTACTTGGTCGAATTCTGTTGGGTCTGAAACCCCAAATTGACCATTGATTGTTTGGTATACAAATGTATCCAAAATTTCCTGTGACACCATAATTTAAGTTTTTTTTATGTTAATTGTTATACCCGCTGAACCTGAAGAAATTTCATATATATTTTGTCTATTATCATTTACAAACCCGTATTTTTCAAACTTGAAAACGATAACTTCTTTATTCATAAACCAACAATGAATTGCGTTAGTTGCGTAATCAATATGTGGATTCATTAGTAGACCCGCTTTCCATGAATTTTTAAATTCATCCTCAAGTTCATCAGGTGTAATGTGAATGAACATTAATCTTTTTTGTATTCGTTAAGTAATTCGTCGTTTGTAAATGTTCCGTATTTATTTTCAATTTCGTCAATCTTAACATCATTATACATTCTTTGTAATGTTAAATGTAAATCATCAGCGTAACGTAATGTATCGGATATTACTTTCACAATTTTATATGGGTCCGCATGTGACGCGGGTCTTCTATCTTCCAAATAACCGGTCCAATTTTCAGAAACAATCTTGGGAACCCTAATAGATGCCCCTCGGTCAGAAAATCCCCAACTAAATCTATCAATAGATTGTGTTTCAAATTTACCTGTCAATCTTAAATGATTATCCGAACCATAATTATCGATGTGTTCTTTTGTTCTTGACGCAAACGATTTAAATATAGAATTAAAATAATCCTCTCCACCCACTTCTCTCATTTTTTTATTTGAGAAATTTGTATGCATTCCCGAACCATTCCATTCACCATTGTTAATTGGTTTTGGGTGCAATTCTATTTGATATCCCCATTTTTCCGCAATTTTAAAAAGAAAATAACGAGACATCCATAAATCATCACATGATTTTAATTTACCTTTTTCAAATATTTGGTATTCCCATTGACCCAAGGCAACCTCCGCGTTTGTGCCTTCAATATTAATATCGTACTTCAAACACATTTTTAAGTGCTCTTCACTGATGTTTCTTCCAACCATATTACCACCAACACCACAATAATATTTTCCCTGTGGGTCAACGAGGGCATCTTTAAATCCTAATATTGGTTTATTATGACCTGAACGAATAAAATACTCCTGCTCAAAACCAAACCAAAAATCGGTGTCTTCGTTACCGACAAGTGCCCTGGTATTTGATTCGTGTATTTTATTATCCCCATCCAATACCTCACATAAAACATATGCGGTGTCAGAAACGTCAGATGTTCTGTACAATCTAATTGGTTTTAAATAACAATCCGAAAAATTACCTTCCGCTTGTTTTGTGGAACTACCATCAAAACCCCAATACGGAATATCCTCCAAAACCAATTTTGATGGATTAACATAATCCACAATTTTTATTTTACTTCTTAAATTTGGTTCAGGTGTATAACCGTCTAACCATACATATTCAATTTTTATTTTCATAATATAAGTTTTTTTGTATTTGTATTCCAATCATAAAATTCAAAAACCGTAATGTAAACCCAATTGATGGCGAATGTAAACCCGTTTCAAAAAAAGTTTCTTTGTTGTAGAAAAATATCGGTGTCGGTATTAGAAACCAATAATGTTTTTTCTTTAGAATAAAGAAATCATATATATACTTTTTATTTTCTACTTGACTCATGTCTTCTATTAATTAAATATTCTAAAATTATGTTCAAAAGAGCCATAAAGATTAACCCATCTAAAAAATGGTGTTTTAATTGATAAGAAGGAGTGACTAAACTTTTAGTTATCAGTCCCATCATCACTATCATCGAGTAAATCAGTATCCTTATTTTCATTATTCTTTAAATGTCTAAGTGATTTATACAAACAATGTACCTCTGTTAAACTATATATTCCCCCTCTAAGTCCCTGTTCAATTCCCAATTCTAATATGTTAATTGCCATCTTTGAATTTAAATTGTCCAATACATAATCCAACATATCATGATTTTCAAAAGTAAAATCTCCGTTAAATATTGGTTTCATATTTAAAATATAATCAAAAAATATGACATAAACAAATATTTATAAAATATGTCAGTATTAATTAATGGTAAAAAATATTCCGCGGAATATCTGTCGAAACCAGAAGATATTCAAAGAGGTATGATGGGTAGAGACCATTTAGATGGGTGTATGGTTTTTAACATGGGTGGTATTGGTCACCATTCATTTTGGATGAAAAATTGTAAAGTACCATTGGATATCATCTTTGTTTTAAGAAACAAAATCACCGGTATACATAGAGATTGTCAACCTGCGGGTCAACATGAGATGAGACCCAAAAGTTATCCCGGTATTGGTGACCACGTTATTGAATTTCCATCGGGTACTTGTTCGGGTATGAAAGTTGGTGATACCGTTAACATGTACTTGGGTGCCCCTCAAAATCCAATAAAGTCATAATTAACTTTTGGTTTGGTTTTCTTAAAAATCCAAAAATAACTATGGTACTTTCTGCAATGTTCCTGTTTTGTCCATTTGGTTCCAAAACTATTTAACCTTACATTGTTTACCAAAACAAACATATCCAAAGGATAGAAACCAAGTTTAAACGCCATATTCATTATCATGACATGACTAAAGTGTTGTTTTCCACCTGATACAGTGTCCTGACATTTCATCACCACAATCCCATCTTTCTCACAAATACGATACAACTCTTTTAAGGTATTATAGTAGTTTTCTTGTAGTTCTTTGTATGTTGTATACCCCTCAAACCTTTTTGCAATAATTGAACTTCCTGGTCTGTTTTCTTTAAAAGTTTTCCCTGCAATTACAAAAGGTGGGTCGTACATAATACTCTTCATCGACCCGTCTTCGAAGGGTAAGTTTTCTGAATTGGCCTGAATAACGTGGTCGTAATGTGGATAAAGGTCTGTTTTATTTACTGGGTCGGGTAAATCTTTCCAAAAATTACCTTTTGAATAGGTACAATCTAAATCAAATCTTTCTATACCATGAAGTTCCATGATGTTCTTTATCGCCTCGTAATTTGAGTGTTGTACACTTTTAACAACTTTAAAATCCTTTTCCATTTACTTTTTGTTTTTGTTTTAATATTTTTTTATCAAAAGTATAACGAATAAAATTCAATAAACCAAATATTTATTAAAAAAATCAAACTATGGCCGGATGCGGATGTAAAAAAAGAAATGAAGAAATGAACAACCAAGTGGTTAATGTTCAATTAGACGGGTCCAACATGACTCCTCCTCAACAAATTACAATAATGGAAAAACAGATTAATGAAATTATTGATAAAATTGAGGAATTAAATAACGAAACAAATAACGACCAAGAACCCGAATAAAAGTTACACTTAATCGTGTAATTTTTATTTTTTTAAAAAAAATATATAAATATTTATATATATATAAATATATAAAATAATCATGCCAAAATACCAAACAAAATTAACCAGTGTCATTGTGATTGACGACATTTACGATAGATTTAAAATAAAAAGTGTTGATGCCAGAATAAATTTTCAAAAATTAGTTAATAGAGCACTTGATTTGTATATCAATAAAGAGGATTTTAGAAAACAAATTGATAATCACAATGAATTAATAACTAAGGGTTCTAAATTTTAAATTTTATTTCGTATATTTCTTAAAAAAAAAGTATGATAACAATTGGTTATTCCACCAGAAAAGAAAATGATGAGTACATAAGTCATTTACAATCCACCTCAATGTATAAAGAAGTTGAGATAATTCAAAAAGTGAATAATGGAGAAAAATCACTAACTCAAGTCTACAACGAAATATTGCAAGAATCAAAAAACGATATTGTGGTTTTAATCCACGATGATTTAGTTTTTGAAACAAAAAATTGGGGTGAAAAAATCTTAAAACATTTTAAAAAAAATGACAACTATGGTATTTTAGGTTTGGCCGGAACAAAATATTTATCTGAAAGTGGTATGTGGTGGGAGGTATCCTCATCAATGTATGGAATCGTAAATCATACAGATGGACAAAAAAAATGGACATCTGGTTATTCAAAAGATGGTGGAAGTAGAATTGACGAGGTTGTGATTGTTGATGGTTTATTTATTGCAATTGATAAAACAAAAATTAAACATAAATTTGATGAATCTTTTAATGGTTTTCATTTTTATGATTTAGGATTTTGTTTACCAAATTTTTTAGATGATGTAGGTGTAGGTGTAATATATGATGTAAGAGTTACCCATCTATCAATTGGTGAAACAAACGATATGTGGGAAGAAAATAGGGTTAAATTTTCTGAAAAATATTCTACCGAATTACCCATTGACATAAACGATAGAGAGTTGTGTGAAACATTTATCTTTATTCATGACCAAGAATTAATTTTATTATTTGAAGAAAATAATAAGTTCGAAAATTTATACTCTTACAAATATGTGTTTTTAGGTAATCGACCCACAGACAAAATTAATCATTTAGATAATTTAATAGTTGCAAAAAATTATGAAGACAATTTAGAACAATATCCTTTGTTCACTTCATATACTGGTTGGTATCTTTTATGGAAAAACAAATTAATAAAAACAAAATACATCAATTTATTTGAATACGATATTGTATTGGATAAAAATTTTCCAATACACCAAAGTAAAATTTTATCCGATGGGGTCCAAATGATTGGATATGTTCCATTCCCAATGTCTCATTATCAATTCATATCGAATCCAGAATGGAATGAACACATCGTTCCTCAAATTAACAGAATTTATAAATTTAATTTATTGTCATATGTTCAAAAATTACTTGCTCAGAACCCAAATGCGTTTTGGTCATCAACTTCAAATACAACATTTAGGTTTGATGTATTTGATGAATACATGAAATGGTTTCAACCCATTTCTAATCAGATAAAAGAAACAAAAACCTGTGGTCACGCACATGAGAGGTCGATAACATATTTTACCTTTATAAGAAATAAAAAAATGATGTTAACAAATAAATTATTAACTCACATACAACTAGATTCACATAAAACACAAGGTCATCAGGTCAATATGGAAGAAAGTCTAAATAAACTTTTACAAAACAAAACATAGTGTCTAATTACATAAGTTTTAGTTTATGGGGAGATAAACCAATATACAATGTTGGCGCAATAAAAAACGCCGAATTGTGGAAATTAATGTATCCCGATTGGAAAATGGTTGTCTATTATGATTCTTCTGTACCTGAAAATACGATAAAAAAACTTAATGAATTGAGTGTTGAAACAATCGACTCAACGAGTTATAATATCTATGGTGAGTTTTGGAGATTTTTTGCTGAATCAATATCGGATTGTGAACATGTGATTTTTAGAGATTGTGATTCAAGAATTTCAATCAGAGAAAGAATGGCCGTTGATGAATGGATTAAAAGTAAGAAATCACTACATGTTATGAGAGACCATCCCGCTCATAGGATACCTTACGGAAATGATTCATTGGGTATTTTAGCTGGTATGTGGGGTATAAAGTCAAACGTCATACCCATAAAAGAAATGATTTATAAATTTGTAGAGGGGAAAAATCTCAAATATGGTGCTGACCAAACATTTTTAAAAAGTGTTTATTCAATTTTACAAAATGACAGGTGCACACATGATGATTTTTTTGAACGATATCCTTTTCCAACCAAAAGAACGCCAGGTGAATTTGTTGGTGGTAGAATAGATGAAAATGATAAACCGGTAGGTAATGATTATAAATTGGTTTTATGAAAATAAATTATGCAATTATGGGTTCAAATATGGACCCAATGTACATAGATTTTTGGGCCGTCGTTTCTAAAGTTTGGAAAGAAAAATTTAATGTCACACCAGTTTTAGGGTTAATATGTGATGAAGATTCGGACTTATATAAAGATGAATATGGATTGATAAAAAAATTTAAACTTATTGATGGAGTAGATAGTGCAATGCAATCGCAAATTGTTAGATTATTTTTACCTAAATTTTTAAATGGTTCTTGTCTAATGTCCGATATCGATATGATACCATTATCGATAGACTATTTTAAAACAAATTCAGAACTTTTAACAGATTCAAACATAATCATATATTCCGCAGATAATCCAGAATGTTTAATCAATAATATGTATCCAATGTGTTACGTTTTGTCAAATTGCGAAGTATTTCATAGAATTTTTAATCTAAACGTTAGTTGGTTTGAGTTTGTGTCTCAATTAAATAATCGTAATCAAGGATGGTACACTGACCAAAAGTACATTTATGAAAAGATAAATCAATATCATTTAGAACACGATAATTGTATTTTTTTAAATAGGGGATGGAATGGTCCTGCTAATAGAAGAATCGACAGAATTAATTGGTCTTATGACCCACAAAAAGTGACAGAGGGTTATTATATTGATTGTCACTCTTTGAGACCTTGTTCAAAATATAAAAATAAAATAAATGAACTAATTAGTTATCTATGATAGAATATATAAATTTAATAAAAGAGAAAACAACAATAGAACCAAAAAACGTATTAGAAATCGGCTCAAGAGATGGAAATGATGCCGAATATTTAAGACGTGGTTTCAATATTGATGCAAAAAATGTTTGGGTTGTAGAACCAAATCCCGTTCAACAAAATAAAATTAAAAATATTTATCCAAATGTTAATTTAATCACAAACCCAATTTTTAACATAAAAAAAAAATTTAAATTTTATGGTGTTGATGTGGATGACCAAATACTAAATGGAGTTAGTTCACTATTAAATAGAATCGATGGGTTATACGAAAATATTAACACTCATAAAATAGAAGTTGAAACAATACTCGGAATTGACTTATTTACTATAATTAATGATAATATAGATATCTGTAAAATTGATGTGGAAGGTGCAACCTACGAGGTTTTAGAAAGTTTCGGTAATAAAATAAAACAAGTAAAATCTATGCACATAGAATGTGAACATAGACCAGTTTGGGTAAATCAAAAATTGTACAATACTGTTAGTAAATTTTTGTCACTTAACGATTTTATTCAAATATATTTTAACTACTGCGCAAACGATACCCTACAATCAGATAGCATATGGGTTTACAAAGAGCATTTAAAATGAAAAAAATATTAATTTTAGTAATGTCTCACGAAACTGAAGATGAAGTTTTTAAGACATATAAAAAAACATGGGAAAATATAATATCAATTAATAAAAACATATACCCAATTGATGTTTTGTTTTTATATTCAAAAAACAATATTGATTATGAATATACTATTGAGCAAAACAATTTATATTCAAAATGTGAAGAAAATTATTGGAGCTCATTATTAATAAAAACCATATCGGGATTTAAATTTTTTTATAATAATGATTATGATTTTGTATTTAAAACAAATTTATCAACAATAGTAAATTTTAAAAAATTTTATAACCACATTTCCACAATTAATAATGAAGGAATGGTATATGAAGGTGTTATTGGAACACACGATAATTATAAATTTTGTTCAGGTGCCGGTATGCTTCTAAATAAAAAGTCAGTTAAAATAATACTAGAAAATGAAAATTTAATTAATGAGTCATGGACAGATGATATTTTTATCGGTTATGTTTTAAACAAACTAAATAACATTCAACCGGTTTACAATGGTTTGAATAGATACGATGTCATGGAAAACACAATAGTAACTGAAGATTTAAAAAATTATACACATATACGTATTAAAATACGAAAAAACAACAAAGATATTTATTTTACAAACGAAATTTTTAAAAAAATTTATGACACGAGATGACTTAATAGAAATTTTTAAAAAATATTTAAATCGTGAACCAAAAAAAGATGAATTCGTTTGGCATTTAGATAAAAATTATTTAGACTTAATAAGTGAAATATTAACATGTGATGAATATTTAAGTTTACCAAAAAATAGTGTACCATGTAAAATCGCGATTCTACTATCGGGCCACATAAGAAAAAATCAGATACAAAATTCACTTAATTTATTAAAAGATTACGATTTTGATATTTTTATTCACACCTGGGATAATTTTGGGTTTAAGGGAAATGAAACAAATTTAGACGATTTAACAAATATTGAATTAATAGAAAACACCATATCTAAAATACCAAATGTCAAAAAATTTGAAATTGAAAACAACAAAAATTTTATTAAAAGTTTAAAAAATGAAGATGTGAAATATTTTAACTATTCGTCACCTGAAAAATTCATTAAATCACAATTATATTCCATATCAAAATCGTACAAAATCTTTGAAGATTTTTATAAATCAAATAATGAAAAATACGATATCGTTATAAGAACAAGATTTGAAAATGAATTTACACAATTTATGATTGATGAAAATTTGTTACACAATATAAAAAATTACAATATTATTTTTGTACCGAATAAAGATTGTGGTCACCATCATCCGGATTCAAATTCAACAACATGTCAAGTCTGTGAAAAAATGTTTTATGAACATAATCTAAAACATGTTCATAGTTTTGACCATAGTCATGTTATCTGCGATATTTTTGCATATGGTAGTGTTGATTCCATGAAAAAGTATTGTACTTTATATGAAAAATATGATTCTTTAAACAAAGGATTCGAATCTTTAAATATGGACATGTTAAAGACAAAAAATATTAATTACACAATTAAAGAAAATGTCTATTTAATGGATATGGATTTAAGCGGGCACTTAAATTCGTTGTACTATATAAACTGCTCTTATCCCGAAAGGTTACTTCAATTTCAATTAAAAAATTATATGTTACCTTCATCATCAAAAATTAAAATAAATTGGAAAAGATGAGAATAGCAATTGTTGGGGGAGGTTGGGTTGGTTGTCATTTAGCTTATAAATTAAAAGACTCTCACGAAGTCAAATTATTTGAAAAAAATGAACATATTTTTCGTGAAACATCATATAATAATCAAAATAGATTACATTCTGGGTTTCATTATGCAAGAAATTATGAAACAAGAGAATTATGTAGGAACACCTTTGACAGATTTTTAAGTGATTACAATTTCTCGGTTTCAGACGTTGATAAAAATTGTTATTGTGTACCAAAAAATAAATCAATTGTTGATTATGAAACTTATTTAAAAATTTTTGAGGGATTTGAGTACAATAAAATTAACATCAATTTAGATAATATCGAAGGTTGTATTAATACAAAAGAAAAACACATCAACTTTAAAAAGTGTGCGGATTTTTTCTACAAAGAATTAAATGATTTAATAGTAAACGAAAAAATAAATAGGAAAAAATTAACTAAGTTATCCGAAGAATATGATTTGGTTATTGATGCGACTAATAATTCATTAGGTATCAATAATGAAAAAAATATATTTTTTGAATTAACAACTTGTTTAGTTTATGAAAAAATTAACAATACTGATTTTGATTCAATAACAATGGTAGATGGTGACCTATTCTCAATATACCCATATTTTGAAAACACATATACATTGACAGATGTGGAGTACACTCCAATAAAGAAATTTAAATCAATTAAGGATTTAAATAGATATAAGAAAAAAATTACCGAAACAACAATGTACGATAGAAAGAAACTTTTTGAAAAAAAAGTTTTAACTTATTACCCTAAATTTTTAAATAATTTCAAATACAAGGGGTATTTCTTATCCACCAAATCAAAAATTGAAAGTGACTCAAGTAGTAGGTATCCTGTCATAATTGAAAATGGTAATATTATAAGTTGTTTCACCGGTAAAATTCAGGGAATCTACATTATAGAAGAATATGTAATATCAAAAATCAAAACAATAAAAAATTTACAATTATGAAAATTTTAGTAGGTGACACAGGTTTGGTTGGGACAACTTTGAAAGAGAAGATGAGTTTTGACCTGACCTTTAATTCAAAAAATATAGAGGATTTACAAAATGTAAAAGACGATAACATTACGATTTATCTTTCTTGTCTACCAGCAACAAAGTGGTTAGTCAATAAAGATATTAAATCAGACATAAAAAACATCAATACAATAATTGAAGTTGTTTCTAAATTAGAATATAAAAGAATCATTCTAATTTCTACAATTGATGTTTACTGCGACTCACTTCAATTATCAGATGAAGATACTAATATTCAAGTAAAAAATTTGTCATATGGTACTAATAGATATTATTTTGAGTTATTAATAGAAAATTTATGTACATATAAAGATTTAAAAATTTTCAGATTACCCGCCTTGTATAATAAACACATAAAAAAGAACATTCTTTATGATTTAATTAACAATAATAACGTTAGTCAAATAAACGCCAATTCATCTTTCCAATGGTATAATTTAGATAACTTAACTAACGACATTAGACTTTATTCTGCTCTTCATCCGAAAAGAAAAGTATTTAATTTATTTACAGAACCTTTAGATTCCAAAGAGATTATTCAATTATTTCCCCATCACAAACCCAACGTTCCGTTTTCACCTAACAGAAACGAATATAATTTTAAGACCAACTTAAATAAAACGGGTTATATTCTATCGAAAGAGGAAGTCTTAAACGACATTAAAAAATTTATAGATGAAATTAGCCCTGAGTAATTTTGCGTGGGATTCAGATGAAAATGAATCCATTTTTAAAACATTATCTTCAATTGGTATAAAAAACATTGAGGGTGTGTTAACAAAAATAAATAATTGGGATTCGTTAAAAAAGTTCCAATTAATTGAATACAAAAAATCACTTAATCATCATGATATTAATATAGAGTCAATTCAATCGATATTTTATGGTGTTAATTGTAATGATTTATCAGATTATAAAACCTTAAACCACTATAAAAAACTAATTGAATATTGTAAAATTTTAGACGTAAAAGTCATGGTATTGGGTTCACCATCACTAAGAAAGAATGTAAATGATTGGTATAATAATCTTTCAGATATCCTAAGAAAAGTTGACGCCATGTTAAACAACACGGGGATTGAGATATCAATCGAACCTAACACCAAGACATATGGTGGTGATTATTTCCATACAATACAAGAAATAGTCGATTTTATTGTTTACAATGACTTTAAAAACATAAAAACAATGATGGATACCCATAACGTAAAATTAGAAGGTTTAGACCCCTTAAATGAATTGATTACCCACATTAAACAAATCAATCATATACACATATCAGAACCAAAATTAAAAATTTTAAGTGACTTTGAATTTCATGGTAAATTTTCCAAACTACTTAAAGAATTAAACTACAATGGTGTGGTCACATATGAGGTGGTCAAATGTCACTCATTAATCGATAGTGTTAAAGAGTTTTATAAACTATATAAATAAAAAGGGGGTCATTGACCCCCTTCTTTTTTTAAAGATACCTCTTAATTAACTCGATTGCTTCGTCATCGTTTTTAAAATCTTTTTCGGGACAAAAAAATGGTCCCCTATTTGTGTCGTCTTGTTTAATATAAAACGCAGGTAAAAACTGATTCTTTGTTTGTTCAACAATTTTATTCCAAAGTTCTTGGTTTTTATTGACCTCAACCTCAGTGAATGGTAGTGACTCGTTATTTAAACGTTCTTTTAAATTCTTACAATGTCCACATCCGTCCAATGTAAAAAGCAATACTTGATTTGCCATATTAAAGTGTATTTAAAACTTCTTTATAGAATTGGTCGGGTCTAACTCCACTGGTTCTTGATAGTTCAGTTGTACCATTAAATATTAAAACTGTTGGTACACCACGAATACCATATTCCATTGAACCTTCTCTGTTTTGGTCTACGTCTATTTTAACAAATTTCACGTTTGGAAAGTCATTTTCCATTTCGTTTAATCTTGGTAATAACACCCTACAGGGGCCACACCACGAGGCAAAGAAGTCCACAAGTACTTTCTCACCATTTTTTTTCATTTCATTTAGTTCTTCAACTGTTACTGTAATCATTTTTTGTTTTTTTAAAATCCAATTTTTTGTTTATTATCAACTTTAATTAATTCTTCGTCGATATTATAAATATCGGCAAGTGAAGTTGGTTTGTCAACCATTTTTTCTTTACCAAGATGTTTTAATAATTTATTTGAGTTTTCAACACTCAAAGGGGTAAATTTATGTTCAACAATCAATCTACCTTTTCTTAAAAGAGCAGAATCTATTTTTTCTCTCTTCATATTAAAAGTTGCGATAACTTGAATATTTAAACAATCACCCAATATTCCATCTGTAAGATTCAAAATATTTGAAACACCGGCAGATGACCCTCCAATCTCTCTATCCGATATAACTTTTTCAGCGTCTTCAATTATTAAAATCGAATTCTTGTGTTCCATTAAAAATGGAATAATTGTTGGTTCAGATAATGATTCCGCCATGGATGGTGGTACAAAAATTATTTCTTTTTCTGATATGATTGTTGTGAGATATTTTAAATAAGATGTTTTACCTGTACCTGGGTCACCATGAAATAAAATGATACCTTTGTCATTTGGTTTTGTTAATCTATTCATTATGGTCTTGTGTATTTTTGGAAATTCATTTCCATAATTCATCTCCAAATTCATTTCAGGAATGGTCAATGAAAATTCTTCCGTATCCAAATGACCCATGTCCGACTTAAGTAAACTTATACCACCTCTTTTCTTTTGTTCTATTAAAAAATTATCGATTTCTGAAAAATTAAAAACATCTTCAATAGAACTATCTATCACACTGTACATGTAAGTAAGATTAAAACCATCATTAAAAGTGTTTGGTGATTCAATTAATGGTTTTGTTTTAATCAACACCATTGATTTTAATTCTTCATTTATAAGCATTATTTCAATGCTGTAATTTCTTTTACCCTTTATACTGTGATTTAAATGTTCAACATATCCATTCTCAATAAAATATCGCACAACATCTTTGTTGTACTTTTTTAACGATTCATAGTGTTTGGATGGTAATTTGTTAAAAATGTGTACATAATATTGGTCTGAAGGTAAATCAGAACCATAGGATATTTCATAGATTGGATAATTGTTTGGGGTGTTCATTTGTAATAGTATTTAAAGTTTTTTGATTCAAATGCAAATATAAAGGTTTCTTCTAGTTTTTCTATTTCGTTAAACATTACCATTATTCCTCTCAGAAATTCAAATTGTTCAACTGTTAGATTGGGTTCACCATTTTTTTCAAAATTGTTTTGTGCTATTTTTGATAGATTATCAAAAAATTCTATTTCATTTACGTTAGATAAAAAATAAACACCAGCCTCTTCATTTGTTTTGAGAAAGTTTTTTAGTGTTTGTATGTAAATTAAAACTTCATTTGAAAAATTCATGGTTAATAATTCATGATAAGTAATTCAACCCCATCGTTTTGGGTTCCATCTTTTTTTGCTGCAGCCGCTTTCTTAAAAGTTTGTCTTTCCCATCTGTATTTAATGGGTTGAAAAAGTAACATTTGTCCCTTTGAATTGATTCCTGTCCCATCTGTTGGAAACCATAAATGTAAATCTTCAAATTCGTAGTAAGATAAACTAAATTTACCAGAAATTTTTGATAGTGCGGTTGCCAATCTAAAATGGTCTTTTCTACTAAACACGTGATTTGAATAATAGTTTTCAGTTTTCCAATATGGCGGGTCCATATAGAAGTGTGTTGTGGGTGAATCGTATTTTTTTATAACATCTTCAAAGTCTTTGTTTTCGATAAAGGTTATTTTATCAAAATGTTCTCTGTACTTTGGGTGTTTTAATTTATCCATAAAAATCAAAACCTTACACCTGTATTTACCTTTATAGTCGGTATATTTTGATGTTTCTGGTTTTGAGCCAGAAAACACTTGAGTTAAAACATAGACATATTTTGCTGCGATTTCAAAATTTGGTTCATCTCCTATTACAAGTTCATCACTAAAAACCTCTTTCTGATATTGTGTAAACATTTCTTCGTATTCAGGTGGGGTGTTTTCCACACCCAATTGTTGACACGGATATTTAGACAATTCATCCCACAATTTATCATAATACTTAGAACATTTGAATAGATTCGCATTTAGTCTGTTATAGTCATTATAAACGACTTTTTTTAAATTTGGGTACTTAGATAGGTCCATATTAAAAAAGACCCAGAACATCCCCGAAAAACCCTCTACGTAGGTTTCTATATCATTCGGTATATATGGGACAATCCATTTACCTATTCTTGCTTTTCCTCCAATGTACGAAATCATTACTAACAAAATATAAGTAAAATATACTTAAAAAAAAACCAAAATCAAAATCCGATAACTATTTTACGGGTTTAGATTTTGTTTTACCACCTTTTTTTCTTTTTTTTCTAGCATCACAATGAGCTTTTTGAGAAAATCCTTTTGGGTTACCACAATCTATTGTTTTTTTATATTTCATTGTCCATTTTTCAATGACCAATTTTTCAACAACATCAATTAATTTCATATTGATAAATACTTATTTAATGTGTAAATTTATAATATCATGGGATGTCAATCGTGTAAAAAAAACAAATCGAAATCACCATTAACTATTGAAACGATTCAAAATACCACAAGAAAAGTTGAGAATGTTATCAAGATATTTATTGGTATATGGGCTGTACTTGGTTTGTATGGTCTGGTTTCTTTGATTAATAAGTTACTATGAAAAAAGGAAAATATTTTATTGTTTTATTTTGCAACAAAAAAAGAATAAAAGTTTTTAATCGTTCCATGAAAAGAACGACCATATATGAACATTGGTACGAATATAAAACCGAAAGAAAACCGAGATTTCCTCAAATACAAATAAAAAAAAGAAACGGGGAAGCGGTATTTGAATTGGCATTAATATTCACAAACAATAGATGGGCAAAAAAAACGTATGTTAGGGATAGTTTGGGAAGATTGGTTGAGGCAAAAATAGAAAACGATAAATTTAGAATTAAAGAAATAATTCCATATTGGAAAGAGGAGTTAATATATGATTTTCAAAAAAAATCAAGACTGAGATATCATGAGATATTAGAACAAATACTATCAATGAATGGTATTGGTCAAATTTTTACCTTAAATAATAAATTATTTGTTCAAGTTGATGATGAAGTATTTTTATTCGGTAACAAAAACATCAAGGACGCAACAAGGTTATTTGAAATAATAAGAGAAGATGTCTTAAAGAAGAAGAAAACAAATTTTATTTTTGTTAGAGATATTTCTACATCTCAAAGAAAAAATCTTTACAAAATTTTAGAAGATAAGGGTTATAAAAGAACCGAATTATTTAGACACTACTCTTATTAAAAATAACGTCAACCTCTCCGATTTTAATTGTAAATGTTTTATCAGGGTTGTTCATTTTATTTTTCTGTAATTTGTTGATGTATTGAAAAGTCGATTCAAATACATTTGGTGTCAATTCAAAAACAATTGTGCTTGACACTTTATTTAAATTCATCTTTTCAATCAAATCCGATATTATGGCAATTTGATTTAATAATTCACCTTTTTTTTCCATACCCAAATATGATTAATAATCTACCCCAAAGACCAATTTTCTTTTTTTCTTTTGGGGTGAACATTTTTGTTTTATCAATTTTTTTTATTTCGTCAATCATCTGATTTTTCGTCGTCTTGATTTCCAAATTGTCCTTCTCCACTTCCTTCATCAACCATTCTAATCCCTGTTGTATCCTCTTGTCTTGCATTTTCTATAAATGATAAATCTCTTAATTTTTCTAAAGATTGGTGTTGAAATAAAATTTCAAGTTCTTTTATTTTTGATTGCAAAAGTTTTTGTTTTTCTTCGTGTTCCTTATTAATAGTAATTATATCCTTAGCACAAGAAAAGGCTATTTCATACCCATCGGCGGTTGCGTTACTTATTATTGACACTAAAGTAAACTTTTCATTCTTGTCCTGTATTTTAAATTTTACCGACTTATATTGTGATATTATTGTTTCAAATTTCCAAGTAACTGGTAATTTTATATCTAAACTAACATTGTTTTCAATCTCCCTTAAAGAGAAAAAATAAGGTCTTAAAAATCGTATACTATCAAACATTTGGCCAAATAATTATAAAAGTTATTAAATATGAAACAGACAAATACAAAAAAACAGATTCTATTTTAGTTAACTTCATTATTGAAGGTTCTTCTGAAAATAATTTCATTAGAAATTCAACACAAAACCTTAACACATAAAGTGTACTTAGTACTGAGAGGTATATTAAAATATTAGTTACCATTCTTTTTTATTTCGTTTAAAATTTCTTTTCTAAAAAGAGGCATTATTTCTCTAATTTGCTGAGCATATCTTCGTGCCCTAATTGATGCACTTTTATTACGTTTTTCGAAAACTTTGGTTGAATCAATGGATAATTTCTCCATTAACTCTTTAAGCCTTTTTAGTGTTTCCATTTCCGTTTTTATACATAATATACGGAAAAAAATTACTTTTTCAAGTTTTGGTCCAATAATTTATAAACTTCTGTTAGTATGTCTAATTCTGACCTGGATTTTTTATACGCAAAATCAAATAATTTATAAAAATATTCGAATATTTTGATGTCTTTTTCATCTAACTTTGGAATATAAAATGCCTCAAAAAAGAAATTCCAAAAATATTCATAATGAGTACCTTTTTCTTTGAAGAATATTTTTTCTTTTTCAAAGTCGGATATTATTTTTTTCCAACACCAGTTAAAGTGATTCCTTTGGTCTATTTCATTATGAAGAACATCTTTACCTAAAAAAGTTGAATCAACTAATATATGGAGAGAAGATAGAAAGTCATAAAACAATACAATCTTTTCTCTATTAATGTTATAGGTTCTATGCCAAATATCTATTTGGTGTTTGTATTTGTCAGTTAAATCTAACTCAACTTGGTTTTCTTTATTTTCCATAACATATTCATAAAATAATATAAAAAGAGTAGAAAATAAAGAAAAAATTTTACCTATTGAGTTGCATCATCGTAACCCAATATGGCCTTCATTCTTTTGATTTCTTCCTCAAGTATTGAAGACATTTTATTGGTTTTAGATTCCTTAACGACTTTAACTTTTTGAGGTTCTTTGGTTCTATGACCCCAACTCACTTCAATTTGGTCTTTTTCTTTTTCTTTTTTTCTATCAGCAGATTTTAATAATTTTTTACCTGTATCGCTTTTTATAACATTAGCGGCTTCTTGAGAGTTACCCATTTTGCTGTCACCCTCTAAAGCCATTTTTAGTCTATTTTTAAAACCTTCAGATGGTTCAACATCATACTCCAAATTTATCATTGTACCACCCCTCAAACATCCTCAATATATTCTTCTTGTTTTTCAGTAGGATTAACAGCCATTTTTTCACCCTTACCAATTTGTTTTGGAAACTCAGGATTATCATTACCATCAAAAGAAGACGCCTTTTTTAATTTTTCTCCAACTTCCTTTAAATTACTATCATTTTCTTTTTTGGAACCAGACTGGGCCTTTTTAGTTACTTCCAATCCTGGTACCGATTCGTTTACCATTTTTTTAATTAATGAAACTAATTCACTCTCAGTCAACCTAAGAGTTGTTTTTTTAGATTCTTTTATTTTACCTTTACCACATTCGTTACAATCACCCTCTTCATTCATCATACCACCACATTCACTACACGAACCCATTTTACCCTCTTTGGTTTCAATGTTTTTAGTTAAAGTTACTTTATGCATTTTACCACTGCCTTTGGGGAATTCAAATTCTTTTTTACCCGCATCTTTAGCAGCATCTGCTGCCAAAACAAAGGCATTACTTTCTTCAACATCACCTTCACTTTCTTCAAGTTTTTTCCACATTTCATTAACATCATAAGATTCTCCGTTGACTTTAATGTTTTTTTGGTTTTTATTTTTGGCCATCATAATGGCTTCTGCTAAACTGGATACTTCAATTTTTTTCATTGGATTTTCTTTTTTATTTTCTTCTAATTCTTCACTCATCTCGTCTAATTTGTCAATTAATTCTGATGGTGATTTATAGTTTGCTTTTTCAATTATAAATTCTTTATCTGGATGATTTTTTTTATATATATCCAAATGTTTCATTGCAATTTCTTTTGATTCAAAAGTTTCGACGGGTTCCCCCTCACACGTAATGTGATAATATTCTTTTTTTTCTTTAGATTCGTTAATTATGGTTTTTTTTACCTCATCAATTAACGACTCTTCAATTATATTTAACAAATCTTTTTTCATTTACTTAATAAATATTCCTTTATTTCGTTTAGTATTAAATTTTCAACAATTCTATACGGAATTCCGGTTTTATTTGAAACATTTTTTGCTGATTCAACCAATCCTTCTTCTTCAAAGAACTCAAGTGATTTTATATCTCCTTGATTACAATATGGGTATTTTTTACATTTTTCTTTTACTTTCACATAAACACCACCAGGTCCACCATATTTTGGAAAATTCTTGTCTTTAACCGCTCTACTTTTTTTTATACTATCGGGGCCATTTATCTTTAGTGGATTTGACCTACCAGCGCTAAATGATACATCATATTGACCGGAAGAACTCGAATCAGTTGCCTCATCTAAATCCGATTCAAAATTATGTATTTTATTTATTTTTCTTTTTACTATTGAGGTGTTAAGTGAGGGTTCAAATGCCCCACCAGAATCTGCCCCCATCGATTCTTTTGTTTCTTTTTTTTTCATTTTATCTTACACTTTTAATAGGTTGTTCCCAAAAAGATTTGCGTTGCCATAATGTTTTAAATAACTCAACAACCACTTTAGAAGAAAGGTCGACAATTTTATCATCTAAATTTTTTGTTCCCATTTCTTTTTGTATTATTTTTGTAACAATACTATGTGCCTGAGTGGTCTCCAAGAAATCTTTTATTTCTTTTCTGGTGATTTTTTCAATCTCTTTTATATCAGAATTACTTAACGACATTAGGATGACATTCTATTTTTTATTAATGGTTCTATTGATGTAGTAAACGTTGTTTTAAACTTAAAAAGTTTATCTAACATTTGTGTAGTTTCTTCATCAATTTCCAACATATCACTATTAATATACAAACCAGCATCATCACCGGCAATAAAGACAAAGCTTATTTCGGTTTCTGTTAACGTACCATCAAGTCTTATTTGATTTTCACCAATTGTAAATCCAGGGTCCAAATCTGCAATCTGTGAAACTTGTTGTCTAAACGAATCAATTAATTGGGATATTGATGTTTTATCTGATTCACTTAGTTTAATATCTTCTTGGTCAGTTGATATTATTTTAACCTCAACATCATTAACCACTTCGATATTGTCGTATTGTTCTTTGTCAGCGGTGACACCAGAACCTATTGGTTCTCTGTTTACGTTTTCATCTTCTTCATTTATTAACGGCTTGACAAAATTTTTAGATTCGTTAAGTGTCCTTATAGTATTTAACATACTTTTTATTTCATCGTATCCGGTTTTTTTATTGTTGTTCATGATTAAAAAATGGTCTAAAATTAAATGATGGGTTTATATCTGTATAAATATTTGAAAAATTGGATTTACACGATACTCCATTGAAATTAACAATATTTTCAATATAACCTTGAGATGGTACAATCTTTTTTTCAATACCATGTATATCACATAAATGGTCACACAATTTTGAAGTGGCATTGATTTGTTCGTCAATATACCTATCCCAATAGTAGTGGTTTCTCCAATTTCTAACAAAAGGTTCAGACCTATAAGGGTCCCCAATCCAATTACTTAAAAACCCCGTTATGGTGTTTTTTGTCAACCACCCCAAATTTTCTATTGCAACTTTTATAAATTGCTTATCTATTACAGAATCGTTAAATGTTCTCGAATAAAAATTGGTGTCATAAAGTTGGTATATAGTACCAATTTTTGTAACCATGAAATGAGGTACTTCGTCGTATTTACCTAAATTTCTATACTTTATTTTATTGATAAAATCATCACATCTTCTACCCGTATCATAAAGTAAAATTTGTGTTTTTTTTGTTTTTCTACGAACAATATTTAATTTTTTATCATCTAAACCTTCTACGTTGTGTACCTCCAACATTTCTAGTTAATTTTTTAGTTACCACAGAAGATTCTACATCATCAGTGGTATTATTATTTATTTCTTCCCCACTCTCCAAACCATAATTTTCCAATAATTGTTCCTGCGTTTGGTTGTTTAGTTCTTCTAGTTTTTTTTTTCTTCCTCATTATCATCAACGGGAAGTTCTTCAGTAA
>Ga0214923_10002931_pt1 | contig 21973 bp, 20 predicted proteins | sample LL1510_MetaG_FD_177993 | JGI IMG/M metagenome (GOLD analysis project Ga0214923, IMG submission 177993) | Freshwater microbial communities from Lake Lanier, Atlanta, Georgia, United States - LL-1510 | ecosystem: Environmental > Aquatic > Freshwater > Lake | place: USA: Georgia | collected...
TTCGCAGTGAGCGCAGGGCTAATGTTTATCGCATTATTTGTTGCAACAAAATTGCCCGAGACGCGGGCTTCGCATCTCGGGCAATCTCGTCAATCTCTTAACGACTTTAATTAATTAGTCGCTATTGCGAAGAATTGAGAGTAATCTCAAAACTTCTAGGTACAACCAAACAATTGTCACCATCAAACCGAAGGCCATACGCCATGACTCTTGCTGTGGAGCGCCAGCAGCGATTGTGCGTTCGATCTGGTCGAAATCAAGTACCCAGAAGAACGTTGCTAGAGCAACACCAGCTACTGCGATTAGCAGACCAGTTGATCCCCCTGGGAAGCCGGTAAACATTGTGATGATTCCGAATACCAAATATCCAATCAAGGCACCAACCATGATTCGTGTGAACTTAGGTGTCACGCGGATCTTGCCGCTGCGGTAGGCAACCAAGATTCCACCGAAAGCACAAAGCGTTCCGATTACTGCTTGGCCAACGATGCCTGAGTACGCCTCGTTGTAAATGCGGCTGATAGTTCCGAGTGCAAGACCTTGCGCTGCAGCATATGCAATAACAAGTGGCACGCGAACTTTTTTTGAAAATGAGTTCACCATTGCAAGAACAAAACCGCCAAAGAAACCAACAAGTGCAAGTGCTGGGCTATTAGCTCTCCATGCAAATGCACCTACTGCAACCAAAACTGCAAACAGAGTTGCGGTGCGCATAACAACATCGTCCATGGTCATGCGACCGGTACGAAGTGAAGATGCTGCTGGTGCTGCGTATGTAGCTTCGAGTGAATCGTTACCCAAACGGGTTGGATCCATTTGAGCAAAACCACGGTTCGAACGAGTTAGAACTGGATTTGAACTGCGCACTAAATTCCCTTTCTAGGAAATCTCTCCCCGTTCGGGGAGAGGTAGGTAAGCCCTATTTAAAACCACTTTCCTGAGAATTTCATTCCAAGGAACTACCCACCAATACTCTGGTGTGTGAGTGAGAGTGAAACAAGTTTAGGGGAAGCCTAGGCAACCCTTTTGTAGCCAGCAGGGCACTTCGGAGCGGTCCCTGTTATTTTCTTGGTTGACTTGCCTTTAACGCAGCTGATCGACTTTTTTGTAGTGGCTGGCTTATCAGCTCTGACCGTTGGAGATGACGAGGGTGTTGGTAGCGCGGCTTCGGAACCCTGAGTTAACTTAATTCGAATTTTTGGTGACGAAAAGGTGTAACCATATGCACGAATTTCAACGACATCACTTGCTGAGATGTACTTTGTGGTGTGCGTTGCCGTCTGTGGCGTCCCATCACTCGAGGTGACCTCAACAATTGCCTGATTCATCGTCTTTGGCTCAAGTTTAAATACTTTTCTAATCGTATCTCCGCGAATACTCGCCTCGACCCATCCCTTAATCACTTCGCCAAATATGTCGTAATGAGTACCGGTTGAAACGACCTGGATTAACCGAGTCGCAGGATCAATAGTGACATCAGAGGCGCACCCTCCATTTTGGGTAATAAAGATTCCTCCTGGTGGAGTCCCTTGGAGAGATGAGTATTGTCGGTAATACGGCTCGATATTAATGGAGAATTCCACAAGATAATTATTTGCAGTTAACTCATTGCCACTTTCGGCATTGCAAGGGTTAATCTTTGATCGATCAGCAACATAATATTCATTAACTTCTTGCACCGAACCTGAAGCAATTATTCGGGTTTTACCATCGCTGCCTTTCGTTACCGATAAGTTAGGATTTTTCAATCGCGCAAATGCAATTCCAGCGTATCGCCCACCACTCTCGGAGATGATTGTCATTCGAAAGGATGTTTCTGGCTTAAGAACTACCCAGGAATTATCGTTTCCCGGAATATTGCTCCGCCTAGGAAGAATTCCATTCTGCCCTTGAAGAGAGATTTTTATCCGCAAAAAGCCAGCTTCCTCCTCAGTTGAATAGACCAATGTGGTTAGCATTTGATCGGTGCCATCAACTGCCGCACTCTTGAAGAGGTAGCAGTAATCGGCGTGACTGGTGTTGCCTAAACCGCATTTAGGTTGGGTACTTGCCAACTCACGAATTGGAAGATCGACCCCTACTTTCCAATATGGATTCTTCTCCTCAATCGCAGGAATCCACTTTCCGGTCGCATCATCTAGCATTTCGATCAATTCAATACAGTTATCTTTCACCGCAACGCTCTTGCAGTTAGGCCACCAAGTCTTGGCGTTTGGATTAACAAATGCATTAGCGATAATGTCGCCCTCTACAGCATGGGCAGGCTGATGGATTGCAAGCAATAGCGTAAGTGCTACTAGAACTCGAGATATGCGCATCTGCTATCCCATCGCAAGGTTAAATCTCGAAAATTATTATTCACCAACAATCACTGCGCTGTCGAGAGCCGACTAAATAAAAAACCTCGTCATCGCCTTGGTATCCTCCAGCGGTTATGTATTAATTGTGTATGCATTTGTGTATGAATTGTTAATGGATATTTGCTTTCGTGGTAAGTAAATGAAATCGTTTACGCACAGATGGTGCCCCGAGTGGGGGTCGAACCCACACTGGGAGGATTTTAAGTCCTCTGCCTCTGCCATTGGGCTATCGGGGCCATGCGAAGGTCAGAGTCTACTTGCCTTTTTGATGACTGAATCCAGCATCGATTCCGTTAATTTCCCAGTAAATGTGTTCTGCTGACTGGGATGGTAGCTGCCAATTATCTTTCTCTTGATTCCATCTGGACCGACGAATATTGCAGTGGCTCCGTGGCCAAACTTTGGTTTCGGTTTTGGAATCTCACAACCGAGTTCTACAAGCGTTGTAAGAAGTGTTGTCCAAGCCAAATTTCCGAGTGCCAGAAATGAACGCGCGGTTGGCATTAGCAGTGCGATCTCTTCCTTATAGAAAGGCGCGCAGGCGTTTTTTTCTTCAGTGGTTGGTTTGTTATCTGGTGGGGCGCAGCGAACTACGCAAAGAATACGAGTGTTGATTAACTTTTGACCATCATCTTTACTCTTGCTGGTTGCGATCTTTGCAAGACCATTTTTGTGAAGTGATTTGTAGAGCCAATCACCAGATGAATCTCCCGTAAAGACTCGTCCAGTTCTATTTGCACCGTGTGCTCCTGGTGCTAATCCGAGGATGACAATTTGTGCATTTGCGGGACCAAAACCTGGGACTGGCTTTCCCCAGTACTTTTCGTTTTCATAGGCTTTGCGTTTTACGACGGCAACTTCTTCACGCCACTCGACAAGTCTTGGACATTTCTTGCATTTAACAATTGCAGAATCCAGCAGGTCGAGCGATTTATACAAGCGACCAAGCCATTCCATCAAGGATGTCAGATTCTGAGGCAACGAATTCAATTGCGCCTGTTGCACGCATAATTCTTGAAAGAACGAGCGATCCTGCTGAAATAACATCGACGCGACCTGGGTGCATGTAGCCGAGTGCTTCGCGTTGTGCGCGGGTCATCTTGATAAAGGATTGCGAAACTTGATGAACTTTTTCAGCAGGGATGTGTGAAAGATGAATTGCATATCTGTCGTATTCAGGAAGGTCTAACGCGGCTGCAGCAACTGTTGTTGCCGTGCCAGCAACGGCGATAAGGGTTTTTGCTTGAGTGATCGGAACAAGCTTTGCTGCTTGGGCGATTGCTTCATCGATATCTTCAGTAGCTGCGGCAACTTGGCCAGGATCGGGAAGATCGCCGGTGAAATGGCGCTCTGACATACGCACACAGCCAATGTTTACGCTCTTGGCTGCCTCAACGGTTTCAGTGCCGAATACGAATTCAGTTGATCCACCACCGATATCGACGACTAAGAATGGTCCATCTGCAGCTGGTAAATCTTTAGTTGCACCCATAAAAGATAGGCGCGCTTCTTCATCGCCAGAGATAACTTCAGGGCGGATTCCTAAACGTTCAAATACACCTTCGATGAAGAGGTCGCGATTGGTGGCATCTCTGGTTGCGCTAGTTGCACAGAATCTAATTTTTTCAACGCCGCGTTTAGCAATTTCCGCTGCGAAAATATCAACAGCGGCAAGGGTGCGTGCAATAGCATCAGGATGGAACTGGCCAGTTTTATCAACGCCTTGTCCTAAGCGAACAATTTCCATTAAGCGATTTACTTCACGGAAGTTGGTGCCATCGATATCAGCGATTAAGAGTCGAATTGAGTTGGTACCGCAATCAATGGCTGCTACTCGCATGGCTCGTCCTTCCACCATTCGGGAAGCTTGGCAAGTGCTTCATCACCGAGCGGGTTTACACCAGGGCCTGCAGAGAGTGAATGTGCAACAAGTGAATGTAAGCATTTAACGCGGTTAGGCATTCCGCCAGCGGAAATTCCTTCAACTTCTGGAACATCAATCTTTAACGCAGCGCGCGCTGCGAGGTAATCATCATGCGCCGCAGCGTACTGTCCTGCTAGAACGTGATCTGTAGCCAGGCGTTCATTCATCTCGGCCATTAAACCGGTTGATTCCAAAGTTGAAATTTCTGCCGTTAAACGTGGGCAGGTTGCGTAATAGAAAGTTGGGAAAGGCTCACCATGGCTAAGACGTGGTGGGGTTTCAACGACTGCAGGGTTGCCGCACGGACAGCGATAAGCGATGGCATGCACATCGCGCGGTGTGCGCCCTAGTTGCACTTCGATGCAATCTAGATCCTTTTGTGTTGCTTTAACGCTCATGAATTAGAGCCCAGACTCAGTAACAGAAGCGATAAGTCTTGTGTACCACGGCGCACCTTCTGGAAGCAGTGAAACAACTTTTGTTGTATCTACTTGAGCTGGATCATCTTTGGTACCAGTGACTATGTATTGGCGTTCTCCCGGCATGACAAAGTGCAGACGTTCTCGCGCTTGTGATTTTACGTAATTTGGATCTTTCCAAAGTTCGAGCTCTGCTCGCGCAGCTTCGAGTGCAGTGCGATCGCTAGCAACTTGTGATTTGAGTGCGCTGATCTGCGCGCGCTGCGTGAAGTAATTCTTAATCGGCGGTGCCAGAGTTAGGGTAAAGAGAAAGATGATCGCAATCAAGGCTAGCGGACGAGCGTTGCCGCGAGATCTGCGGCGATTAGATGAAAGACGGCGAGACGGGCGACGTGAAGAATAACTACGTCGTCTGCGTCGCATCTTTAAGCCTTAACTATCCCTTGAAGCGTGGGAAGGCAGTGCGGCCTGCGTAAACAGCGCCTTCTGCAAGTTCTTCTTCAATACGAAGAAGTTGGTTGTACTTAGCAACGCGCTCAGAGCGTGAAGGTGCACCTGTCTTGATCTGTCCGCAATTTGTTGCAACAGCAAGATCTGCGATAGTCACATCTTCGGTTTCACCGGAACGGTGCGACATCATGCTGCGGTAATCCGCGCGGTGTGCCAGGTCGACTGCATCAAGAGTCTCAGTAAGAGTTCCGATCTGATTTACCTTAACAAGTAGTGCATTTGCGGTATCAGTTTCGATTCCCTTAGCAAGACGTACTGGGTTTGTTACGAATAAGTCATCGCCAACGATCTGAATATTGGATCCGAGTGAAGTAGTCATTGACTTCCAGCCGGCCCAATCTTCTTCGTTTAGTGGATCTTCAATAGAAACGATTGGGTATGCAGCAACGAGTTCGGAGTAGTAAGCGATCATTTCCTCGGATGAGCGAAGTGATCCTTCGAATTTGTACTTGCCGTTGTCGTGGAATTCTGTTGCAGCAACATCCATCGCAAGTGCAATTTCTTTACCTGGCTTAAATCCAGCTGATTCAATCGCTTCTAGGATCAAATCAAGTGCAGCGCGGTTGCTTTCGAGGTTTGGAGCGAATCCACCTTCATCGCCGACAGATGTAGCAAGTCCGCGCTTCTTAAGAACGGCCTTGAGTGCGTGGTAGGTCTCAGCGCCCCAGCGAAGTGATTCGCGGAATGTTTCGGCGCCGATTGGAGCGATCATAAATTCTTGGATATCAACGTTGGTATCAGCATGTGCGCCACCGTTAAGAATATTCATCATTGGAACTGGAAGCACATGTGCATTTGGTCCACCGATATAGCGGAAGAGCGAGAGATCTGCGAATTCGGCGGATGCTTTAGCAACTGCAAGTGAAACGCCAAGAATTGCATTGGCACCAAGGCGTGACTTATTTGGTGTGCCATCTAACTCAATCATCTCGGTATCGATCAGGCGCTGATCTTGCGCATCGAAGCCTTCAATCGCTGGTGCGATCTCGTTATTTACAAAATCAATTGCCTTGAGAACACCCTTACCGAGGTAACGCTTCTTATCGCCATCGCGGAGTTCAGATGCTTCGAAGGCACCTGTAGATGCACCGCTTGGAACCGCAGCGCGCGCCTGTGTGCCATCTTCGAGTTCGATTTCTACTTCAACAGTTGGGTTTCCGCGCGAATCAAGAATTTCACGTGCGCCGATTGCTTCGATAAGTGCCATTTGAGTATCTCCTAATAACTGCTAGATATTGAGCACGCTCAGCGCTGAACGGTATGGGGCAATACTACCGTGACTCAGCGGCCTTGATCTGCTCGGCAATTTGGCGGCCATATAGTCGCAGCGCATTTTCTGGGTCAATCTCGTTATCGCGCGCCCAGGCAATTATCGAAGCTAACGCTTCGCCCACGCTTTCATTTGTCGCCTGCTGTTCACTTTCATATTTCTTTAGCGCAACTGGAACATTATATTTTTCTGCGCGATAGAGAAGTTTTTCAACTAAGCCAAGTGCAGGTTGTGAAAGTGCGACGCCATCGAGGGCAGATGTGCGGCCCTTCTCTTTCGCTTTAATCTCTTCCCAGTTATCAATGATTTCATCGGTACCTGAAACTTCAAGACCTTGAAATACATGTGGGTGGCGACGAATTAATTTATCAGCGATCGCGCGCGCAACATCTTCAATTGAAAATGGATCGGTTGGATGATCTTGCGCGATACGTGAATGGAAGTAAACCTGGAGAAGTACATCGCCGAGTTCTTCGCGCATACCTTCGCGGTCTTGAACATCAACGGTTTCGATAAATTCGTAAGACTCTTCCAGCAGATATTTAACGAGTGATTCATGAGTTTGTTCTGCATCCCACGGGCAACCGCCCGGAGAACGTAGCCGATCCATTACCTCAACGAGGCGTTGAAGTTCTGAACCTGACATGAAATTACTTTGCGCTTGGCTTAACTGCGTCGCCGGTTACATTGGCGGCAACAACGTCACCTGCTTGGTCATCCCAAACTCCGTAACGTGGATTAATTTTTACGCCAAGCTCTTTCGCTTTTGCGGAAAGAAGCTGGCCCAGCTTGGTTGCAACATCAGCTTCGGCAACGCCGGATGCAGAAAGGGCTGATGTGATCTGCTCTGAGATAACAATTGCGCGCACGTAAGTATCGAAATCTTGCTTGGCGATGGCAGCATTTACTAGGTTTTTGGGAAGTTCAGTTTCGCCGCCAACAGATTCAGTGATCTGTGCTTTCTTAGCAGTTACTTGGCTTGCTGTAACGGTGATCTTAAGTTCCTTAGCGATCTCATCAAAGGTGTGCATCAAAATCTTGAAGCGCAATTGTCCGCGGTTTAGTGCATCGCCAGTTTCGAGTTTCATCTGGGTGGTATCTACCTTGGCGCGTTCTGCCATCACTGCATCGATGCTGCCTTGAAGTTCGGTCTGAGTAATCTTGAAATCGCCAACAGCTGCAGCTTCATTTGACTGTGAGCAGCCAGTTAGAAATAACCCTGATGCAAGAGTTAGGGCTACAAGGATTTTCTTCACGTGGTGCTCGCTTTCGTTAGCTGGTCGACGACCTCGGTTACCCAGGTCAGGAGAGAAGTATCCACTATTTCGGCAGTGGGTTTAGACGGGTTCCATGCAGGGTTTTTCGGCAAAGTCACAAGTGCGGTGCTAGTTGGACCTTTATATATTGATCCGGGATAAAGGCGTGCAAGTCGCAGTTGACGTGATTCGGGCAAGGAAATTGGTGACAGGCGTAGAAACTTTCCGGTGGCAACTACTTCACGAATGCCATGTGATTTAGCAAGTGCGCGAAGTTGTGCCACTGCAAGAAGTGCGACAGCTTCCTCTGGAAGCTCACCGAATCTATCCAGTAATTCTTCACGGATAGATTGCACATCTTCTGGTTTAGCAACATCAGCCAAGCGACGATAAAGATCGAGACGTAAACGCTCACCTGGAACATAACTTTCCGCCAAGTGCGCATTTACTGGTAACTCGACTTTGCACTCGTAACTTTGCGCTTCTTTATCGATGATTCCGGTTTTGTAATCGTTAACCGCTTCGCCGACCATGCGCATATATAAATCAAATCCCACATCTGCAATGTGGCCCGATTGTTCTCCGCCCAGCAGGTTTCCAGCGCCGCGGATTTCGAGATCCTTCAGCGCAACTCTCATACCCGAACCGAGGTCGGTATTTGTGGCAATTGTTTTTAAGCGATCGAGCGCAATTTCAGTAAGCGGTTGATCCTGCGGATATAAAAAGTACGCATATGCACGATCGCGCCCGCGACCAACGCGACCACGCAATTGGTGAAGTTGTGACAGACCAAAATTATCGGCACGTTCGACAATTAAAGTATTTGCGTTTGCGATATCTAAGCCGCTCTCCACAATCGTTGTGCATACAAGGACATCGAAGTCACGGTTCCAGAAACTGATAATTACATCTTCAAGTGTGCTTTCGGACATCTGCCCGTGTGCGACGCGAATACGCGCTTCTGGGACTAACTCTTGAATCTTGGATGCGGCGCGATCGATAGATTCCACGCGGTTATGGATGTAGAAAACTTGCCCATCACGCAGAAGTTCGCGGTGAATTGCCGCGCGAATCTGCGCATCTTCACTAGGACCGACATAGGTAAGAATCGGATGGCGCTCTTCGGGCGGCGTTGTAATCGTGGACATTTCACGAATACCCGTCACAGCCATCTCTAGCGTGCGTGGAATAGGCGTGGCCGACATACCTAATACATCCACTGTCGTACGCATCTTTTTCAAGGATTCCTTCTGCTCAACGCCAAAGCGTTGTTCTTCATCAACAATTACTAGCCCAAGATCTTTAAAGATGACATCCTGGGAAAGTAGGCGATGGGTACCGATTACAACATCAACGCTTCCCGCAGCCAATTCAGTGAGAATCTCTTTAGATTCTTTAGCTGTGTTAAAACGTGACATACCAGCAACACGGATTGGAAATCCCGAATATCTCTCGGCAAATGTCTTGGCATGTTGTTGAACCAATAAAGTTGTTGGAACAAGCACTGCGACTTGCTTGCCATCTTGAACCGCTTTAAAAGCAGCACGAATTGCGATCTCAGTTTTTCCATAACCAACATCGCCGCAAATGATGCGATCCATGGGATAAGGCTTCTCCATATCGCGCTTTACTTCTTCAATGGTTGAAAGCTGGTCAGGAGTTTCTATATAAGAAAAGGCATCTTCAAGTTCGCGCTGCCAAGGTGTGTCAGCAGAAAATGCAAAACCTGGTGAAGATTTACGCGCGGCATAAAGTCTGATTAATTCACCGGCAATTTGTTTAACAGCCTTGCGGGCGCGACCCTTTGCCTTCTGCCACTCTCCGCTTCCGATGCGGTGTACCACAGGTGCTTCACCACCGATGTATTTAGAGACTTGCTCCAAAGTATCTGTTGGAACAAAGATGCGATCACCAGGTTGTCCGCGTTTAGCGGGTGCGTATTCGATAACCAAATATTCGCGCGTAACGCCATTGATAGTGCGCTGCACCATTTCCACATAACGGCCAATGCCGTGTTGTTCGTGAACTACGTAATCACCCGCACGAAGTTCAAGTGGATCAACGGCTTGTTTGCGCTTGGAAGGCATGCGCGCACCATCTTTAGCCGATGCCTTGCTGCCCGTTAAATCGCGCTCGGTCATAAAGAGAATTCGGGACTCTAAAGATGAGAATCCGTGTGCGATCGATGATTGCGTGATGTGAATACTGGCCTTAGTTGGAATCGCATTTAAATCTGGAGTGATTACGACCGGTAAATCTGCATTTCGAAAGATACCTGCGTAACGTTCGGCCATTCCTTGTCCGGCAGTTGAAAAGATGATGGAAAAGCCTTGGTTTACCGCTTCTTGCATCGCTGCCACTGCGCGATCCACATCGCCGCGCAGCGGATCAATTGCGCTGAAATCTAAGAAGGTGGCGTCAGCATCAAGGTCAGTTCCAAATGGATTCAGCGCCCGTGAAGTAAGTGCGCAGTTGCTGATCTCTTGGCCAAGTTGTTCCCAGGATAGATAAGTCGCATCTTTAACTGGCAACGGAGCTGCTGCACCTATAGCGGCATGTGACCAAGCCGCTTCGAAAAACTCGTCGTTGGTTGCAAGCAAATCCATAGTTCGCATACGAATGCGCTCATCATCAATAAATACCACTTCACTGCCAGCCGGAATACGTTGCAAGATCGTTTCGGTCTCATCGATCAGAATTGGAATCAGGGATTCCATTCCTTCGGAAACTATTCCTTGGGCGATGCGATCTAGTATTTCAAGAGCCGCTGGATATTTATCTTTTGCGCTTTCGGCGCGCGCCTGAATCGCTTCGGTAAGAAGTAGCTCGCGACAAGGCAAGATGGAAAGTCTTCCAACGACTGGGTTGGTTGTTCGTTGCGATGCGACATCGAAGAAACTCAACTCTTCAATCTCATCGCCAAAGAAATCGATTCGGATCGGGTGCTCTGAAAGTGGCAGGAAGAGATCAACTATTCCACCGCGAACGGCAAATTCACCACGTTTTTCCACTAAATCTGTGTGGGTATAAGACAACTGCGTTAGTTGCTCGATGAGTGAAGTTAGATCTACTTCCCCACCGATTTCGAGAGTTTCTAGCGGTTGCGTAGCTAAATTGGCGATGAACTTATGGATTGCAGCGCGAATAGGTGCAACAACAATTGGGTTCTTTAGCTCTTTAGATTGCAGTGCAGAAAGTGTGGCCAAGCGGCGAGCAACGGTGTCGCTTCTTGGGCTTAAGCGCTCGTGCGGCAGAGTTTCCCACGCAGGAAATTCAAAGACGTTGGGATGCAGTTCTCGCAGTTCATTTGCTAAATCTTCAGCCGCACGACTTGAACTAGTTATTACCAACAGCGGTTTATTTTGCGCACGTAGAGCCAGCAAGAATGGATAGGTCGAGGCTGGAGAAATAATCTTTGGTGCATCACCAATACAAGATGCGACCGCAGCATCTGCCCCAAGCATCTGCACTAGAGCGCGCATCTAATCATCTGCCTTCCGAAAACTTTCCAAAATGTGAGAAATACATAAGAAATGCCCATTCCTATTGGCGATTTCTCAAGAGAAAACGCCATCTGGCCCCGTTCCCAAAAAGGGAGGGGGCTTGATAGACCAAGTCTAACGCGCATATTCACGTAACGAACTCGCGGGTATTCCTGAGAGGATATGCTCGTGACACAGAGCCCCGCTAACGCCAACAACATCGCAAGCGATGACGCGTTGTTGCGTAGCGATGTCCGCAAGTTAGGCGACCTCTTAGGCCAATCACTTGTTCGCCAAGAAGGACAAGCGCTTCTCGATCTGGTCGAATCTGTTCGTAAAGCAGTTCGCGAAGGTGGCGGAACTGAAATTCTAGAAAGACTTTCAGTCGAAGATTCTGTGCAGTTGGTGCGCGCATTTAGCACTTACTTCCATTTAGCCAATGTGGCAGAGCAAGTTCACCGTGCACGAGTGCTTGGACGCAATCGCGCAACTGGTGGATCGTGGCTAAGCCGCGCCATCGATAAAATTGAAGAGGCTTATAAAACACAGGTACCAGGCCACACCTTTACCCATGACGAGCTAGAACAATGGATTAGCGAACTGATGGTTCGCCCAGTTTTTACCGCGCATCCAACCGAAGCAGCGCGACGTTCCATCCTTAACAAATTAGGTGAAGTCGCAAAATTATTGGATCAAGATTTAAATCCACGACAACACGAACGTTTGGCCGAAACCGTTGATCTGCTATGGCAGACAGATGAGCTTCGCCTAGATCGCCCCGAACCGCTCGATGAAGCGATGAACGCGCTTTATTACTTAGATGACTTAGCGCGCAATACTGTTCCAGAAGTTTTAAATGACTTTGCGCGCGAACTAAAGCGACTTGATATCGATCTTCCTGTCGAAGCGCGCCCGCTAACTTTCGGAACCTGGATCGGCGGCGATCGTGATGGAAACCCAAATATCACCGCACAAGTAACTGAAGATGCCGTTGTTCTTCAAGTTGGCCACGCGATTCGAACAACCATCGCTTCCATGGATCAGTTGCGCCAGATGCTTTCAGTTTCAACTCGCATTACTGGAGCAACGCCTGAACTTTCGGCATCCGTTGAGCGCGACCTTAAAAACATTCCTGAATTTGAACCGCGCTTCTTGCGTCTAAACCAGCAAGAGCCTTATCGCTTGAAAGCAACTGCGATCGTGCACCGTTTGGCATTTACCCGTAATCGCCATGCCGCAGGTGGACCGCATGTACCAGGCCGTGACTATGCAAACTCTGCCGAATTAATTGCTGATCTAACTTTGATGCGCGATTCGCTCTTTGCACATCGCGGTGAATTGATTGCCACTGGCTTACTTGAGCGCACTATCCGCAGCATCGCCGCTTTTGGTTTAACTCACGCAACGCTAGATATTCGCGAGCATTCTGATGCCCACCATCACGTTATTAAGCAATCACAGCCTGATGGTTATTTAGCGCTTTCGCATGAAGATAAGTTCCCTTTGCTAATTAAAGAGTTGTCTTCAGCTACATCTTTGGACCCAGCAAAGTTGGATGCTGCCGGCAAAAAAACATTCGACACCTTTAAAGCAATTGCTGAGTTGATCGAACGCTTTGGCCCTGAGGTAATTGAGACTTACATCGTTTCGATGACCAAGGGCGCAGATGACCTAATTGCAGCCACGGTAATTGGTAAGGCGGCAGGGTTGGTTGATCTAAATAAGAAAGTTGCCAAGATTGGCTTTGCACCTCTTCTAGAAACAGTAGCCGAGCTTCGCGCAGCAGGTGAAATTCTAGAAAAACTTCTTAGCGATCCAACTTATCGCTCGCTGGTTGCACTTCGCGGCGATATCCAAGAAGTAATGCTTGGCTACTCAGATTCAAATAAAGATGCCGGCATTGCAACTAGCCAGTGGGAGATCCACCGTGCACAGCGCACCCTGCGCGATGTCGCGATGAAACACGGAGTCAAACTTCGTTTATTCCATGGTCGCGGTGGTTCGGTTGGTCGCGGTGGCGGGCCAACTTACGATGCACTTGTTGCACTTCCTTGGGGATCAGTTGATGGCCAGATAAAGATGACCGAGCAAGGCGAAGTAATCAGCGATAAGTACGCACTTCCAGCCCTTGCTCGCGAAAATGTCGAACTAATTTTGGCCGCATCGCTTGAAGCGACGACTCTTAATCGTGGTCCACGCCAAAGCCCAGAAGATTTAACTAAGTGGAACGATTGCATGAATTTAATTAGCGATAACTCTTTCACTCGTTATCGCAAGTTAATCGATCACCCTGATCTACCTGCTTATTTCTACGCCTCAACTCCTGTTGAACAACTTGGAAATCTATTCCTTGGCTCACGTCCATCGCGCCGCCCAGATGCCTCAGGTGGACTCGATTCACTTCGTGCGATTCCTTGGGTATTCGGTTGGACCCAATCACGTCAGATCGTTCCTGGTTGGTTCGGTGTTGGTTCTGGCTTAAAGGCAGCGCGCGAAGCAGGAAATACCGATGTGCTTAAAAAGATGCTTAAGGAATGGCACTTCTTCCATACCTTTATCAGCAACGTAGAAATGACTTTGGCAAAAACAGATCTAGTAACAGCTAAGCGTTATGTCGAAACTTTAGTTCCAGCAGAACTTCACCACTTCCTAGACACAATTACTGAAGAATTCGAGTTAACCGTTAAGGAAATTCTGGCGCTGACCGGTAAGAGCGCGTTGCTTGGGGATCAACCAATCTTGGCCCGCACCTTGCAGGTACGCGATGCATATCTTTCACCTCTGCACTTGTTGCAGGTTAACTTGCTACATCGCGTACGCACTGCCGGAGATTCGTCAGATGCGACGCTGATTCGCGCGCTCTTGCTAACGATTAATGGTGTTGCCGCAGGCCTGCGTAATACTGGCTGACTATCATCTGGCGTTTACCTAGATTTCATTAGAACTAAAGAAGAAAGCCCTTATATCCCGGCTGGGCGCTTCGTACGCTGACCACATGACTCACTCTGGATCTTCCGCATTTGATGAAGTAAATGAAAAAGTGGCACAAGCTGGTGAAATTCTAAAGATTAAGCCTGGTGTGATAAAAGCGCTTAGTAGTTGTGAAAGAGAAGTTGTTATCTCAATTCCGCTGCGCAGAGAAAATGATGTTGAAGTTCTCACCGGTTATAGAGTTCAGCATTCCAGTGCACGTGGACCACGCAAAGGTGGAATTCGGTTTCACCAAACGGTAGATCTTGATGATGTTCGAGCTCTTGCTTCGCTAATGACTTGGAAGACCGCGCTGATTGATGTTCCATTTGGTGGTGCAAAAGGTGGAGTTGCAGTTGATGCTTCAAAGTTAAGCGTAATTGAAAAGGAAGAGATTATTCGGCGCTGGACCCGTTCATTGGTTCATGTTTTAGGACATCATCGAGATATCCCGGCTCCGGATATGGGCACCGATGCCCGCACGATGGCTTGGCTAATGGATGAATTCCATCGCTTGGAGGGATTTCAACCCGCGTGTGTAACGGGTAAGCCGGTTGAACTTTTTGGTGCACACGGTCGCGAAGAAGCCACAGGGCGCGGGGTTGCCCAAATTACTGCTGCAACTCTTGAAAAACACGAAGTAAAAGTAAAGGGTGCCAGTGTTGCAATTCAAGGATTTGGAAATGTTGGCAGATATGCCGCCCTTGTGTGCCAAGAGTTAGGAATGAAAGTTGTAGCGATCTCAGACGTTACCGGTGGAATTAAAGATAAAGCAGGGATAGATATCAAAGAGATTTTTGGGCACAAAACTTTAGAGACTGTCGAGGGATATGAGCGAGTCTTATCTGATGAAGTTTTAGAGACTAATTGTGAGGTATTAATTCCAGCTGCTTTAGGTGGAGTAATTAACGAAAATAATTGCGGCAAAATTAATTCAGATTTCATTGTCGAGGGAGCCAATCAACCAATAACTATTGCAGCCGATCGTGAACTTCGCGCAAGTGGAGCAGTTATCGTCCCAGATATTTTGGCTAACTCCGGTGGCGTAATGGGTTCATACTTTGAATGGACCCAGAATATTCAGGAATTTAGTTGGCCTTTGGACAAGTTTCGCCGCGAACTAGACCTTCGAATGGAAAAGGCTTTTGGAAACGTGCATAAAGTTTCAAAAAAGTATGGTGTTGATTTGAGAACTGCAGCGATGGTGGTTGCAGTCGGACGTGTCGCTGAAGCTTTCGAGATGAGAGGTTCATTAGTTTGATCAGAAAATTTGCGACCTTAGTTAAATACCTGCGCCAAATTAACGATACGCGAAAGTTCAAGAAAAATCGCTTCAAACGTGGCCGTGGTGAAGATTTCCACCACGAATAGCGGTCAAATTATGACGCTATAGTTTTGATGATATTTGGTGATATGTCTTCGAAAGTGGCTATCCAGGAGTAACCGCATTCTCCGCATAGCGTCATTGGTCCGAAGTCATCATTGCTAACAATTTCCAACTCTATAGATCGACAGACAAAGCAAGTTGGAAAATCAAAATATACTGACATGACTGCTTCCCTTCTATGTGTTGAGATGGCTGGGGAAGCACCTTAATTGTCTCTGACTACCTAGAAGTAACTCGCCCAAAACTAGTTACATCTGTATGAACAAGAATAAAACGCTTGGGAAAATTAGGATCTAGCTATTAAATTTGGATTGAGTGAAGTCGAGCCCTTTGGTAATCAGAGACTCGACAACATCTGCGCCGCGATCAAGAAATTGAGCTAAATCCTTCTTCTCTTCCTTACTAAATTGCTTTAAAACAAAGTCAGCTGGATCTTGCTGTCCCATGGGGCGACCGATGCCGAGGCGAACTCGGTAGTACTCAGGGGTGCCAAAGGATGAGGTAAGTGATTTCAAACCGTTGTGGCCATTATCGCCACCGGCGATCTTGGAACGGATCGCAGCGAATGGAATATCTAATTCATCATGCAGAACTATTATTTGCTGTGGCTCAACGGAGTAAAAGTTGGCCAACGCCTTAACGGGTCCGCCAGATTCGTTCATGTAGCTCTTTGACTTGGCAAGAATCACTGAAAAAGCATCGACACCGACGCCTAACTTGTAGGCGGCGATGTCGGTGCGTGACTTATGGGTACTGAGTTTTACATTGTGACGCTTAGCGAGTTCATCGATAACCATCTGGCCCACATTGTGGCGAGTAGCTTCGTATTGTTCGCCCGGGTTACCAAGGCCAACAATTATCCAAGGAGATGAACTCACAGGAGAAAGAGTAAGGCTAGTTAGTCCTTCTTCTCTGCATCAGCTGCTGGTGCCGCCGCCGCTGCTGCATCTGCTTCAGGCGCTGCTACCGCAACTTCTTCGACCACAGCTGAACGCTCTGAAAGGTGGACCACAATCATCTTTGGATCAGAGATCAATAAAACGTCAGCAGGAAGTTTTATGTTCTCTGCATATAGTGAGTGACCAGCTGCAAGACCAGTTAGATCGAGGGTGAAGAATGAAGGAATTGCTGTTGCTTCAACTTCAACTTCAATTGTGTTGTGAACGTGCTCAAGAATTCCGTCACGATCATGTTCACCTTCTGTGTGAACAGGAACTGCAACCGTTACCTTCTCACCACGACGAACAGCGACTAGGTCGATGTGCTCGAGGATCTGCTTGAGTGGGTGGCGAACGATCGACTTTGGAAGAGTTAGTTGATCCTTGCCATCAATTGCAATTTCAAGAAGAACGTTTGACTGCTTCAAAGCAACGCCGAGTTCGCGCGCTGGAAGCGTGATGTGCTGTGGCTTTTCGCCGTGGCCATAGATGACCGCAGGAACAAGACCTGCTACGCGTGCACGACGTGACGCACCTTTACCGAACTCAGTGCGAGTTGTGCCGTTGATCTTGATTTCTGCCATTTTTATTTCTCCTGTTTGTTAGCGCTTCGAAAAACCTCGGATAGTGCATGTCTTTTATTCACGAAGTTCCAGCAGGAGTTCAATCCTTACCGTCGATTACGGAGTTTTTCACCCTCGCCGGAAAACCTGGGCAAAGGTTAGCGTGGCTTAGCTGTGTCCGTCAAAAAGACTGGTTACTGAGCCATCTTCGAAGACTTCGCGGATCGCACGAGCCAGAAGTGGCGCGATTGAGAGCACGGTTAGGCCATCAAAGCGCTTATCTTCATCGATCGGAAGCGAGTCTGTAACTACAACTTCGGTGACTTTGGAAGCCTTTAGGCGATCGATCGCTGGACCAGAAAACACTGCGTGAGTTGCTGCGATGATTACTTCTTTCGCACCTGCTGCGAAAAGTGCATCTACCGCTTTGGTGATTGTGCCCGCGGTATCGATCATGTCATCAATAACTACACAAGTTTGGCCTTCGACTTCACCGACAACTTTGCCGGTCATTGATTCGTTTGGAACACGTGGATCACGAGTCTTATGAATAAATGCGATTGGGCAGCCACCAAGCAGCTCTGACCAACGCTCGGCAACGCGGACGCGACCTGAGTCTGGCGAAACAATTGTTAAGCGAGAACGATCAACTTTGCTGCCAACATAGTTGGCAAGCATTGGAAGTGCGAATAAGTGATCTACTGGTCCGTCGAAGAAACCTTGAATTTGTGAAGTGTGGAGATCAACAACCATTAAACGATCTGCGCCAGCAGTCTTATAAAGATCTGCCATCAAACGCGCGGTGATTGGCTCGCGGCCACGATGCTTCTTATCTTGACGAGCGTAACCATAGAAAGGCGCAACAACTGTGATGCGCTTAGCGGATGCACGCTTAAGTGCATCGACCATGATTAGTTGTTCCATTATCTGCTTATTTACTGGAGTGGTATGGCTTTGAATTACGAAAGCATCGCAACCACGAACTGATTCTTCAAAGCGAACAAAAATTTCGCCATTTGCGAAGTCATATGCAGATGTGGGTGTTAGCGGAATACCAAGTTCGGCGGCAACGGCTTCGGAGAGCTCTGGAAATCCGCGGCCGGAAAAGAGTCGAAGTCTTTTCTCTGAGGACAAACGAATTTCACTCAAGGAAATTAGCCTTTCTTCTCGTCGCGTTTTTCGGAAGCTTCGGCAGCAATTGCAGATTTGGTACCAGATCGCTTGCGCATGACCCAACCTAATACATTTCGTTGCTTACCTCTAGCGACACCCATGGCACCGGCTGGCACATCTTCAGTAATTACAGAACCAGCCGCGGTGTATGCCCCATCACCAATTGAAACTGGAGCAACCAACATCGAATCGCTGCCAATGCGGACGTGATCTCCAACGGTCGTGTGGTGCTTTTCTACTCCGTCATAGTTTACAAAGATTGTGGCCGCACCGATATTTGAACCTTCGCCAATAGTGGCATCGCCAACGTATGAAAGATGTGGAACTTTCGAACCATCTCCAACTTTTACATTCTTCATCTCAACGAATGCGCCTGCTTTGGTATTACTTCCGAGATGAGTGTCTTTGCGCAGATATGAATAAGGGCCAACGTTTGCACCGGCGCCAATAGTTGCTTCAAAGCAATTAGATTCAACGATATTTGCACCTTCTAGAACGTTGCAAGATTCAAGTGTGGTGCGTGGTCCAATGACCGCGCCAGTTGCGATTTTAGATGAACCCAAAATTGCAGAACCTGGAAAAATAGTTACGTCGTTAGCAATCTGTGCAGTTGAATCAATCCAAGTCGTAGTTGGATCCACGATTGTGACGCCGGCTCGCATAAATCCTTCATTGATCCGCTCGCGCAGCAATGCTGCGCTTTCCGCTAACTGCACGCGATCATTAACTCCCAAGATTTCGATGAAATCTTCAATCATTGCTGCAGCGATTGTGCCGCCTTCATTACGTAAGATTTCTATAACGTCAGTCAAGTAAAGCTCACCCTGCGAATTGTCATTAGTTAACTTTCCAATTGCACCAGATAGTTTCTTGGCATCGAAGGCGTAGACCCCCGAATTAACTTCATAGATCGCTTTTACAAAATCATCGGCATCGCGTTCTTCAACGATACGAAGTAGCGAACCATCATCGCCACGAACGATGCGGCCATAGCCCGTTGGATCTGGGTGCTCTGCAGTTAAAACTGAGGCGGTAAAGCCACCTGCGTGGTGGGCATCGAGCAGTTTTTGCAGAGATTCACCGGTGAGCATTGGGGTATCACCGGCCAAAATCAAGACGGTTCCTGAGATATCAGTGCCTGCGAGCGCCAACTGCGTTGCATGTCCGGTGCCACCACGACGTTCTTGGAAAACTGTTGTGACGTTAGGTGCGACTTGGCGAAGGTGTTCCTCAACAGCTTCACGACCTGCGCCAACAACGACGCGAACTTGCTTAGGAGCAAGCGCGCTTACAGCATGCAGAACGTGGCCAACTAATGAGCGGCCTGCGACTTCATGGAGAACTTTTGGTGTTGCAGATTTCATGCGAGTGCCTTCACCGGCGGCGAGAACAACAACCGTTTCGAGATTTGCACTCATGAAGTTAAGTCTAACGCTCCGCTAGCACCATCAGCGGGCAATTGAAATTGCTCCGCCACCAGGTATCGATCCTGGACCCTGGGCTTCAAAGGCCCATGTGCTAGCCACTACACAATGGCGGAACGCATATTCTCCCTCATATCTATCAGTGCTCGCGACCATTGGGGCCGATCCGCGCAAGAGATATATCCTCTAGACCTATGAGCGCCTATCGCGATGAAGTTGACCGTCTAATCGCGGACTGGAAGCGCGAGCGCCCGGATTTAGATATCAGCCCTTTTGCGGTGCTCAGCCGTATTTCTCGCATTTCGCGCAATCTAGATATCGCCCGTCGCGATGCATTCGCTGATCTAGAAACTTGGGGCTTCGATGTTTTAGCTGCCCTTCGTCGCGCTGGTGATCCTTATCAACTCTCCCCTGGCGCACTTATGCAAGAGACGATGGTTACCAGCGGCACGATGACAAATCGTTTAGATCGATTAGAAGAGTTGAAGTTGATTACTCGCCAACCAGATCCTGATGATGGACGTGGCTCACTTGTTACTTTGACGGCATCTGGAATGCGCGCGGTTGATAAAGCGCTGGAAAGTTTGCTCGAACACGAACGCAAATTGTTAAAAGGTTTAACGCGCGAACAACTAGTTACTATAGCTGATTTGCTTAGCGTGCTAGCTGCACATCTGGAGGAAAATTAAATCTCGTTGCTTTTAAATAACTTTGGCGCCGTGCACTGGGCCATAGGCGCGTACCACGCTTCCTACAACTCCGCTAGAAGTAAGCGCTACTGCTAAATCTAAACCTTGTTCTTCATCTGCAACTAAGAAGGCAACAGTTGGACCAGATCCCGAAACGATTGAACCAAGTGCGCCATATTCTTCGCCGACATCGAGAACTAAAGTTAAAGCAGGTCGCAAAGAACAGGCCGCCGACTGCAAATCATTATGCAACGCCTGACCAACCGCCTTGGGATCTGCTGCCAATAAAGACTGCATAAGCGCATCGCTCGTTTGCGGCGCTGCGATATCAAGCCCGGCACGTAAGCGATCACACTCTTGGTAAACCGCAGGAGTTGATAAACCAACTGTCGAAAGCGCCAAAACCCAGTGGTAAGTGCCGCGCGAAAGCGCTGCCATTAACTGATCACCGCGGCCTTGCCCAATCGCAGTGCCACCAGAAATCATGAATGGCACATCGCTACCTAGTTGTGAGCCAAATTCATGCATCTCTTCGCGCGACATTTCGAGTTCATAAAGTTCGTTAACGCCAACAATTACAGCTGCTGCATCTGCGCTTCCGCCAGCCATTCCGCCTGCAACTGGGATCGATTTATTTACCTCAATATGGGCATCAATCGAAAAGTCATATTCATTCGCTATCAATTGCGCTGCTTTAACTGCCAAGTTGGTCGCATCTGCCGGAACGCCGTGGGAGTGATCGCCAACAACAGAGATTGTGATTTCGTTGCCAGGTGCTGATTTAGTAATAGTGACATCGTCATAAATTGAGATCGCTTGAAAAACAGTGACCAAGTTGTGGTATCCATCGGCTTCACGTGGACCGACTGCCAACTGCAGATTTACCTTGGCAGGAACTCGTACGGTGACTGAGTTGCGATTAGATTTGGACACGTTAAGACTCTAAACCTTGTTGGGCAATTTTGCAGAACGCATGGATATCGAGTGATTCGCCACGCAGCGTTGGGTCGATTCCGACGGCGATTAAATGTGCTTCGGCTGCGGCAGAACCGCCATAGCGAGATGAGAGCGCCGCACGCAGCATCTTGCGACGTTGTGCAAATGCTAGATCAATAATTGCAAAGACTTCCTTGCGAAGTTTTTCATCGCCAGGTGTTTCGCGTCTCTTGAAGCCAACCAATTTGGAATCAACATTCGGTTCGGGCCAGAAGATAGAACGAGATACAGATCCGGCACCCGTTACATCTGCCCACCAGGCAGCTTTTACGCTGGGAATTCCATATTCCTTAGTATTTGGTTTGGCAACTAAACGATCTGCGACTTCAGCCTGTACCATGACAACACCGCTGCGCAGAGTTGGCAGAATTTTAAGCAGGTGCAGAAAGACTGGAACCGAAACGTTGTACGGCAAGTTGGCGACTAAAACAGTTGGATCTGCTGGCAGCGATTTAACTTGCAGCGCATCTTGATTAATAACAGTGAGGATTTCACTGCGATCGCTGTGAACAGCTACGGTTAAGGGAAGTTGGTTTGCTAATCGTGAATCAATTTCAACTGCGATAACGCCGCTGGCATCTTCCAATAGCGCCAGAGTTAACGAGCCAAGTC
>Ga0214923_10002932_pt1 | contig 21973 bp, 40 predicted proteins | sample LL1510_MetaG_FD_177993 | JGI IMG/M metagenome (GOLD analysis project Ga0214923, IMG submission 177993) | Freshwater microbial communities from Lake Lanier, Atlanta, Georgia, United States - LL-1510 | ecosystem: Environmental > Aquatic > Freshwater > Lake | place: USA: Georgia | collected...
GGATTGATAGCAATAATGTGTGCTTCAAATAATCCTACTTTTTTTGCATACTCTTTTGCCTCTGAAGACTCTCTTTTTACTCCTGTAATAGCCATAACTTTGTTTTTAATTGTTTATTTGTTTATTTGTAATACTCATCAATTGTGTTTGCAACTTCTTGCAAATTATTAGGAATGATAATTTCACTAAACATTCCATCAGGACTCTTGGCTGGATACTTCCTATAACGATTAGTTACAAAGCTATAGGTAACACTACCATCTTTTGATTCTTCAACATTTGTATATAGACAGATTGTTAAAAGTCCTTCTAATACAATTTGGTTGTCAATTAATTTTCCAGCAGTTTTAATTTTATATCCTACAATCTCACCACTATCTTCTATAGTTTCTGGATGTGTAAAGTAGAACACTTTCAAATCATCACGTAAGTTACGAGCTTCACGGAATAAGTCAACCATATCCCTAGCCATAATTGTAAACTTTTCATACCCTTTCTCTGTAGCACGTGCAACCATGTTAAAACCCATGATGTAGTTTGAATCCTCAATCACAATGTTCTTAATGTGTGGTGCTTTGTCTGATATAGCACGTAATCTACGTGAGATATCAATTGCATCATCTAACTCTGCATAGTTCTTATTTTCTGTATTGTACAGTTTTTCAGAACCTTTGAATGGTAATTCTTTCTTTGCAACGTTAATGATGTACGTTTCCTTTGGATTTAGGTGCTTGATGGATGTGGATTTTCCCGTTCCTGTAGGCCCTACAACCCCGATTAACTTTGAGCTCATATTTAGTTTTTGTTTTAGTTTATACCTCTAATTTACGAAATTAATTTTAATAATTAAAATTCTTATACGTAATTTTTTCTCTAGGAATGTCCTTTAATGCTGTAAGAAGCCACTTTTTCTGAAATTCTTCATTTGTGCAAAGGATGTATATTTGAGAGACTTTGGATTCTTCTTGAAGCAAAGTACGACCTAACTTTTGGAATAAATTTTCTGAATTAGAGTTGATGTTAGTTATAACAACTGTATCTAAATTTTTGAAAGTTACCCCTTGTGATGCTAGTTGCACTAAACCAAGTTGATTAATTTCACCATCCTGAAACTTCTTAAGATTATCTTCTTTGATATTTTTAGAATGATGTGTAGGAATTCCTAGCCCATCTACAAAATCTGTATCTGCTCCATATAATAGATAACGTTTATCTTTTAAATGATGCATTAAGATTTTTGTATTCTTCTTAAGAGATGGTAGTTTATTAATGAATCGCATTCTATTTAATGCAGGAAACTTCATATCTCTGTGTTGCATTTTAGCAACATCTAACACTTTGGTTAAATACACAAGTTCTTTAGCTTCTGTAGTCATCCATTCTTTAGTTTTTGTTTTCTTGAGATATTGATTAACTCCATCTACATTAAATGTAATTACATTCACTTCATAGTTAGCTACAATTTTATCTTCGATAGCTGCTTCTGTATTGTATTCATGACTAATCTTTAGTCTACAATATTCCCAGAGCTGATCTTTTGTTTTATCTGAATATGTACCAGACAATCCTAAGAATCGTTTATTATTTTGTAACAAACTATCAAGATTAAATAAAGCATTATCAGATGCTTTATGTATCTCATCACCTACAATCATGTCAAACTTGTGTTTATCATGTTTGCTCACTGATAAATAGGTAGAATAGTAAACCTCTTCAGGTTTCCATTCCATTTTCTCAAATTCATCTTCCCAAGCTTTTTTAATATTTAGTTCAGGATAGAGAATGAGAACACGCTTGACTTTCAAAGCCTGCATAATCATAATACCTAGTCTAGTTTTACCAAACCTTACACTAATATTAAAGCAAGTTTTAGGATTACCTGATAGATATTGATCTACCGCTTCTTGCTGTAATTGATCTCTAATATCACCCATGTTGTAAGAAAAATGTTTTGTTAACAACTGCCTCATAATCAGAATCAGTCATGTCTTTTCTTCTTGGTAGCTCCTTAAACATCCCAATTTGCCCTAAGAAGCCCAATCCAATTCGCACATCATCCTCACCAAAACTATTCTTAATTAGTCTTAGAGAACGATAATACTTTGCACCATATTCATCCTTTAGTTTATCTAGTTGATAACCACTAGGGTCTTCCACTTTATATCTCATAGGATCAAATAATGCCAACACAACATCAGCATCATTCTGAGTTGCTGAACTATCTGCAAAATCCTCTAATTGAGGTTCTACATCACCATTCTTAATCCTCATAGGATTAGCAATGTCACGATTGAACTGAGAGACTACCACTGGACTATAACCATAGAAATCTCTCGATTGTGTTATCATTAGGCTCTTTATCCTAACTTCTGCATCTTATTTTGTTATTCATGCAGTCCAGACTATATCATCAACCAATTAAATTGGTTGTCGGGAGCTCGTGGGTATATTATATTCTATATTATAGTTTCAATACCTAGTCGTTGAACCTTCAAGTAGCTTTTACACTACGAGCTTGGCTGCTGATTGTCTGCTTCCAGATTTTCCAGCAATTCACCCAATTATCCATTATACATTACTGCATAAGGAGCCTTATAAATATTTCCATACAAAACCTTTACAAGTTTTATATTTAGGATTATTACTACTAACTGCTCTATGTAAATTTTCTGTTTTAACATTCATAGATTTTGCAGCTTCTGTAAGACTTTTAAAAGTTTCTAATAAATTACCATTTTTGTCAAATTTTAAAACTTCTTTTGCAACAGTTCTTTTTATATAAGAATTTATTTTTTTAGGAAAATCATATGTATTATATATTTTCCATAAATGATCGCAACTACTTTTATTTGTTTTAACACTTCTAGCTATATTTAAATGATTAGAATTATTTATATTAAAATATGATTTTATTTCATTTTCAGAATAAAAATATTTTACAAATTCTCCATTTAAATTATAACAACAATAAAGTTTTAATAAACTTTTAATTTTATCTTTTTTATAATATTTCCACTGAAACCCTCCAGATAAATTATGAGAGTTTTTATCATTCATGGCAGCACTAATAGAACACAAATTTAATGTTTGTTGTGCTTTATTTATACTTTCCCATTCTTTAATAAAGTTTCCTTCTAAATCATATTGATAAGCTTTTTTTTCTCCTGTAGTGTTACAGGATGCATTTTTAGACATATTGTATCCAAATTTTCTATCATAACTTTGATATAAATCTAACCAATATTGTTCTTTTTTTATCTTATCTTTATTATCTATAAGTATTTCTATTATAGAAATTTCAAGATTTTCTTTTCCGTACTTGTTATAAACAGCTTGTAAATAAGCTGAATGATGTGCGTTTCTTCTCAATCTTGATAAATGAGCAGCAATTCTTTTATTTATATTATCTGAACTACCAATGTAAATTTTATTATTATGTTTCGTAGTAATTTTGTAAATTCCAATCATATATTTATATTTTTACAAATATAGATAATATAATTGAATAATCCAAATTTATTTTATTTAAGCATATCTCAATTCATCAGACATCTTGTCTATAGAAGCTTTCTTTGTATTATGATCTTTGGTTAGTTTAAGCAAACCAATGTGATCAATAATTACAAGAGTTATTTCATTAGGATCATCAGGAATATATTTTTTATTCCACTTGTCCATTTGAATAATCTCACCACGTTCTAATGCATAGTCTCTTAGTTCTTTTGCTATACCTACTGCATTCTCTGGTCCATCGATGATGGTGATTTTTTCTTTCATTAATTCACCATATTCTTCATACTGTAAGAAAAGATCATGTTCATCGTGATTCATCTTATCAGTCCAACCTAACATCTTACCTACAGGAATAATAATTCCATGGTCTAGAAAGATTTTTCTACCAATCCATTTGGCATACTTGTAGGTTCTACTACGCTCCATTGATCTATAAATGATTTTTACATTAATCCCAGAGGCTTTACCCTCTGGGCTAATAGCCCAATCAAATGGATTTAGTACATACGCATCATCAATAAAACTAGTTTTTCCAGAACCAGTTAAGCCACCAATCAAACTGTACATAGACTTACGAATACCAATGTATCTATTCAATCTATCAAAGCCCATAGGAATGCCACCATTCTTACCATTTAAACCATCTTCAACCGCAATCTTAAGGTCTTGAAAACTCATAATTTCTCTATTTCTTCTTTAACTTTATAATAATACATCATTGGTTCTCTAATACCTTGCTCATTGCCAAATTTAATTATTTCATCTATGGCAATTAATGCGCATCTTTTAGCATCTAAATCAGAGGTAAAGTATTCTTCTCCTACTGCATCTGTACCTAAATAAAGTCTAAATTTATCTACTAATTCTTTTGCTTTTTTTTGTGGTGTTATCATATATCTGTACCTGTTATTTGTTTAACTGATTGTTTAACTTCTACTCCAGCTCTAATCAATTCAATGAATGGTTCATAACTTCTTTGATTAAGATATGTCAAAGAGTTCTGCATAAACGATAGTTTATTTTTATTCTCTTTAAACGAAGCTTCTTTCTTCAAATGAACATCATGTTGCATGGCATCTATTAATTCTTTTGCTGTGTATTCTTTCTCTGATAGAATTACATTAAACTTAATTCTACAATCTTCTTTACCAGAACGAAGGGAACGACTTCCCTGAAACTTCTTCCCAAGATATTCAAAGGAATCGGTTCCAGGGTAAGCTTCCCACCAGTCATCAAACTCTTGTGCTGAAATCTTGGGCTTTACGAACTTCTGTCGGGTTTTAGCCTTCAAATATTCTAGCAACTTAGTTCCTGTTTCTGTTATCTTATATTCTGATGTAATCAATCCTTTTCTATGAATTGATTGACATAAGATTTGTAATTTAGGATTGTCTTGACATATAAGTTTAACATCATACTGTTCCTGTAACATCATCAATAGGAACACCATGTCCATCGTGTATCCTTTTGCTATCGTATCTTCGAACTGCTCTATGCTTATGTCTATCTTCATCTTTAAAAACTTTATCTTTGTCTATAACTTCTATTCTTGGTAGATGCTCATCTAGCATTTCATCAGCTAATAAATATACAAAATCTTTAGCTAAAATGTGTTCATAATCTTCCATATTATTCTTGTTTATGTGTTGGAAATGTTAATTTATCATCTTCTATAATCATATATTCTCCTGATGTTCCTAGTGCATCAATATAATGATATCTACCACCTGTAGCTTTACCTTCTACATCCATTTTGTTAACTTGTGTATGTCCCACCACTTGAATGTATTTATTACGCAATGTGTCATAATTTGTAGCTTGTAATGCTTGTGGACGAATCCAAATTGGTGATGCTAAACTACTATTACCATATGGATTAACTCCTGCAAAAGCAAATGAAAAAGATTTATATTTAAACAAATCATTTACAATTTCTGAAACATCAGCATTCTCATCTTTTCGATATTCACGTGAATGTAATAGTAACCAATCATGGCTAACACCAGCATGAGTAAATAAATAATCACCCAATCTATAACACATCTGTAGATGTTCTTTATTATCTTCTAGTAAATGTTGTATAGCTGGTGCTGCACCTGCTTGATATCCTGAATAATGTTCAGATACACCTCGCATATAATGATAATCATGATTACCAATTAACATTATTACTTCAGCTTGATTTGATTGTTTGTATTCTATAATCTGTTTGAAATTATCCATCTGCTCAACAGATATATAATCATCATAAGAATCAAAATAGTCTCCAATAAATATCACTCTATCAGCATTTTCTTTTGCTACAATTTCTTTCCAATATGGACGACCATGTGTGTCTCCTAGCACTAATGTTTTCATCGTGTGTTATTTAAAGTTCTAAAAACCAATTACAAAACTTGTATATCAACCATATTAGAGTACCTAAAATCAATAAAAGCAATGTAATAGGCCAAACTATTGAAAATGCTGTAATATATCTTACGTCATTATATGAATGCATATCATCACTATATATCCATTTAAGTATAGATAGTGTAATGATAAACCCTACAAGATAAATCATTGTCCATTGTATTATTGTTATATCAGCCATTGTTTTGTTGTTTAATTATTGACATAATCTCTCTTGTTAGTTCACCTGCTGTCTTAGTCTTATCAAGATTCCAACGTATAATAGCTGCTTCTATAGCACTATATAATTCATCTTCAGTCATTATCTTGTTGTTATAAATATTTTAAAAATGCCCAAAACTTTCTTTTATCCAGATACTCCAAATCTTTCTCATTCTCATATGCTTCCCTCTCAAAACATATTTTTCGATAAGCTGCATCGGTATTGCCAATTAGTACGGTCCTAATACAAAATTCTAAAAAATACCAGACATAAAAGAATACCACACCAAGTTCCGCTTGTTGCTTTAGATGAATAGATTCATGGTTTACTAGACTATAAAGATTCCAATCAGCCAATCTATCGACATACGATTTTCGTAAGAAAATAAAAGGAAACAAAGTGATTCCATTGGTTTCTTTTCCTAAAATCCAATAATTTCCAATTTTAATATTATTCATTGTCTTTTTGTTTAAATTATTACATAAAAAAATAATGAATCAAATTTAGAATGGGCTAAAAATTTCATTCCATTCTTACACCGATATAAATTAACAATCCTTCCATTGACAGAATCGGTAAATCTGCTTTCAATGAATTTTGCAAATAATCTATTCATTGTCTTGTTGTTTTGCTATTTCTATTAATTTATTGATTGCTTCATCTTCTGCTTCTTCGTATGTAGAATATAAGTCATTATCATAAACAAAATCAGTATCATCTGACTTGTCAATGATTTTAAAATCAAAGAATAATTCATCATCTTTAAACTCACTAAGTCTAAATACTTCAATTTGTTGATATAAACCATACTTCTCTCGAAACCAACGGAATACTTGTTGCTTCAATGGTGCTGGAACAAATCGTTCCTTCTTATCTTTCTTTCCTCTTTCCCAGATTTCTCCTGTGGCATGATATACATAATCATAGTCCCCATCGTAATTTAATTCGCTCAATGCCTCGCATTGTTGTTTGCTTAAAAATTCTTTCTTTTCCATTATTTGTTAAAAGTTTTGTTGTAATAATCTTCTGAATAACTTCCAACCCATCCGCTTTCATAAGCATCTTTGATTTCTTTTTTATTCATTTCTTTGGCTTTTTCTATTTCTGTAGCATGACTGTTTTGAATACGTAATGGTAATTGTGATACAAACCATTCGATTGATGTTTCTTTATTTTCCATTTCTATGTTTTAAATTATAATTTATTTTCCATTTTGTATTAAATCTATGAAAGGAATAAAATCCATTCACAGAGAACCGTGCTATTAATTTACCATTACAAGATGTACAATATGTTGTAACAGCAGAAGAATTGCCTGTTTGTTCAAACAATTCTTCTATCACTGATACATCTTGTACATTGCCACAATGAAGACAATCCATTTTATCTTCTAATAGTTTTGGCTTCTTAGGCATGTTAACAAGCGGCTACACCAAACAATATATAAACACCTTCTTTCTCTTGTGTAGATTGTTTATATTTAATACAAGCTACATTAGGATTTTGATTTGTAAGAATCTTTTCCATACGTACAAAGGTAGTGTTTTTTGTTTTCTCTGTATGCTCACGAGCAAATTTAACAGCATCACCTTTAGTGTTAAAAGAATCCAATTGTCTTTCATCATGTGCACCAACATAGACATTATATCTAAGTTCCCATTTACTAGTACCTTTAACAACAGTGTGTTCTACAACACTCTTAATTTTGTTGTCATTCTTGACAGGTGCTTGTTCTTCAATAACACGACAATCACGCTTACCTATCTTTTCTAACATTTCGTTAACAAATTGCTGTCTAGTCTTTTTGCTTTTACGAAACTCATCAGTGACATTTTTAAAACCAATTGTTGTACTGATTGTACCATTGTATAAATCTGTACCCTCTTCAGCAATAGCTTCTTGTACAGCATTACCATATGCTTCAGTGGCAGACATTGCTGTTTGTCTAATAATAAAATCTTGTGCTCCCATTTTTTTGTGTGTTTAAATTGTTAAAAAAAAGCCCGAAATTTCTCTGGGGCTTGTGTTAATTTAGTCAGGACCAGATTCGAACTGGCAATACTCAGTATTAAAACTGCTGCACTGTATAATAGAGTTAGTAAGTATTTCACGCAGTAATCTAACTCTATGCGTCTACCAAGCTATAAGGGGAGTGTCATAGTTTCTCTGCTTATAGGCATTCCGCCACCTGACTAATATCTTAATAAAATCCTACAAAGAACTTATGTAATCTTTGCCAGAATGTAGGCTTTTGATTTTTAAGCAATTGTGCTTCAGGTGGAATAGTTGTACGTATGTGTGTAGTTTCCAATCTTTTATCAACATTCCAAAAATGCTCTTCTTCAACTAAAGGAGGATTGTATTCACGCAGTCCTAAATTAACCTCAAATGTAGCCATTATTAATTCTGCTCTTCTTCTATTACATTTGAATGTTTTTTGGATAAGTTTCATAGCATCCTTACGCCACATTTCTGTTTGTTCTGTAGTCAATGTGTACACTCTCCAAAATTCTGGTGTGTTCATTGCGTCCTCATATGTTAATCCTATGAGTTCCATTTGCATAGAGACCAACTTCCTGTTGATTTCTTCTCTTTGTTTCTCTGTTCCTGCCATATTATTTTATTAGTTTATGCCACCATTTAGTAGCAGCTTTTACAGCTTCTACAGGTTCTTTTACAAATGACTGTGCTTGTGCTGTAGCTAATTGTTTCTCTAAGTCTGCAATTTGTTGTAGATAACCAGTTTCTCTTTCTTCAACTCGTTTTTTCATTAAAGATAAATGTTTTTGCATTTTACTAAGCAATTCGTCTTTGTCAATTATCATACCACCACCCATTTGGCGCACAAATAAAGGATTTTCACTATATGCTGTAGTTACATAAACCCATTTTTCTTCTTTGAGACGATTATATTCTTCTCTAGCTATTTCAGCTTCTGTTGATAGCATTTTATACTCATACATTGACATTGTAACTGTTTTTTCTACCATAATGTTAGTTGATTTTTGATTATTACAGGTACTTTCTTACCTCTATAATTAATCTTGTTAATAATACGTTCTGCTCTCTCTATATAATAAGAATAATTAATATTATCTAGAGGATGATCTTTCTTAAGGTGATTACATACAGTCATCACCCAGTCACCAGCTTCAACTTGTGATATAGCTGCTGCGTTAGTGTCACAATTTTCATTCTTTACCTTTAAGAGCTTCTCTCCTGTGTTTGAGACATAATATCTGATAAGTTTATTATAGACATTTGTCTTTCCATCAACTTTACCTTCAAAGTGAAAATCTTTAGTAGATTTTTGACGAATAGCAAAGTCATAGATATTTTTATGATTAGTAATAGTATCAGCAACAGGAGTACCATTGATGAAATATTGCTCAAGAGCAATAGGGATAATCCTACCAGACTTATTTTTATGTAACTCAAAATCAGTGAGGAAATCGCCTTTAGCTTTAACTTCTCCATTTGTTTTAATTGCTATGTAATCATTTACTGTCGAAAAAATCATTTTCTTAAATTCCACTTCCTCAAGTTCATACGTAAGAGATATTGTTGTAACATCTCTCCAATTTTCTTTAAGTTCATTAAATAATTGCCTTTTAACTTTTGGAACAATAAATGTAGCACCATCTGTATTTGCCATTATACATTTTATTCCATTTAATTCACAATCCTCTATAAACATTAATAAAGAAAGTTCGCCTGTAAGACATGTTGCTAGAGTCATTTTTTTATCGTATAACCAACTAGTCATTTCAGAACTTTTACCATAAGGACAATTACCCGCTTCTTTAAGTCCTGCTACAATACCTTTTATTCTTTTATCTTTCTTAGCTAAAGGTTTTAATTCAAGTCTTTTAAAGTACACTTTACTATACCCCACTAAAAATTCTTTACCTAAATGAGCAGGATAATATGAATTGTTAATAATTGAAGCGGGATAAAATCCACTAACGTCTACATCAATTAAATCATTATTCTCATCAGATTCATAAACTTTACTAGATATGATATTATGTAATCCCCCTCGTGCGAATGTATAAGTTTGATTATAAAAATCAATACTTACAACAAAATCTTCTGTTTGAGAAAGAGTGATAGTTTTTATTTTTGTTAAGAAATTTTGTAATTGTTTAGTTTTGAATTTAACATATTTAGGAATACAATTTTTTAAAGCTATTGATTTTCTAAATGTACCTTTTTTAGGAAGATCTTTGTATTTAATATTTTTAGTTTCACAATAGTATTTTTTAATAATCTCATCGCCTATCTTAGAATTAGAATAATTTAAGCAAGGAATGTCAAACTCTGTTTCAATATCTTGTCTCAATGCTATTTGATTATTTCCTTTGTACAAAAGATGTTCGCAATCTCCTATTGTTATCTTATAGAATTCATAAGTGGCATGTACATCATTCTTGCAATACTCTCTAGTGATTTCAATCTCTTCCTTAGTCATATTCACCTTTGTATGATGAATAGGCATCTCTTCAATATTCTCAAGATCCATTTCAAACTCTAGCCTTTTTAAAGAAATTCTGCGATTTTTATTGTCAAAATGCCAGAGCTTAAATAAATCTATTTGTTTGAATGATAAATCTTGTTCTCTATACTCAGGAAACACCTCAAAGTTTGCATCATGGATAACATCTTGTGCTTTCTGGGCAATCATAGCTGTAATCTCTAGATTGTCCTTCTCATGCCAATTCTCGTAGTTACGTAATATCCATTCAACCACTTGAGCATCAAATCGTAAATTATTATAGCCAACAAAATAATAATCTTTATGTTCATTAATGAAATTAATCATTACATCAAGATTGTTGTGCCATTTGCTCACCATAAATTCATGTTGCTCATGCATTTCAGGATCTAGTATGTTGATGAGAAACAACTCTTGCATGGTTTCTATGTCATAGCAAAGAACTTTTAGTTTATTTTCCATTTCTTGTTGTTTTATCAATCCACCAACCAGCTATTCTTAATAAACGAACAACTATTTTAAATGCTACATCTAATAGCCAATTATAAATCTTTCCGTGTGCCATAATGTTTTGGTTTAATAAATAGCACCATTATCATTTTAACAAAGGTGTACAATGCTAAAATAAATAATAGTGCCATTACTTTTATTACATTAATTACTAGGCTCCAAAGCAGTGCGAGGCTTACTTGTTTTGATTTCTGAGATACCATATTTTTCTAAGAAATATTGCTTTTTGCGAAGATAATAAATTTCTTGCTCTTTACGAAACCTTTCAATTGCCATAGTGTGATCTGCTATAGTAACGTTTAATTCATTTCTCATATTTGTCGAATTATAGCATATGTAATTATTACAAATGCTGTGAGTAAAACATAAAATACTGGGTGTTTAGTTGTTGTCTCCATCATATCCATCATTAAATATATCAATACCATCCATTAACTCATCATCTGTAACCCAATCGGGAACAGCCATTGGTTTAGTTATAGGTTTGTTATTATACGCTACAACTTTAACATCATCAATATCCATTTTCTCATAAGGTGGATCATAATAATCTCCTGGATCATAGGAATGAGTCCATTTAACTTTCATTTCACAACAATCACCATCTATTTTTGGATGATACACTGTAATATACGAATGTCCTGATATTTGTCTCATCTTTCATTTTTCTTAAGAATTTTAATACCTGATTTTGTATACCTACCTGGCTCTAATTCACCAGTCCATATAGATTCTTCTACAACTACACCAAATGGTTCATATTGTTCATTTGTATTAGCAATTTTTGGTGCTGTTATTGTTTTAAATCTAACATACGCTAATAGAATAAGAAACAAAATTAACATGATTCCTATAACTTCAAAAATATCTTTTTTCATTATTTTACAATGTTTGAAATAAACCATCCCATCAATGCACCAACTAGCAAGCCTACTATGAGGCTCACTAGTGATGCTTGAATCATTAAACAAAATAATCTTTCTTTAGAATGATTATTCATTAATCTATTAATCTAGAAATGAAACTTTGTGTTACAACATCTTCTGGACTCTTACGAGCTCTAGAATATGCTACCTCCAATTCTACTTTTGTAAATAAGAATGGATGTACTCCTGTAGCATTTCTTAACAATACAGCTTCAAACTCAGATGAAGCTTTCTTTTTATTTTGGTTGATAACTTCAATTATCTTCCCTACACGTGTTTTTATCGACATAACTATAATTATTTTATTTTTTGAAATAATTCATTTAATTTACCTTCTTCTTGAGTTGCTAATACAAACAACTCTTTCTGTGCAGTGAGATTTTTAATAAACTTTTTGTGATTATAATCTTTGCAGTTTCTATAGAAGTTAACATACTCTGAACAAACATATCTATTCTCATTTCTACTTTGACGTTTTACAACACGTAACACATCTGTTAAGTTGTCAAGAGTTATAGCATTTACTTCTTCATCAAGAATTTCAAATGTACCATTCTTAATTTTTTTATTAACAGTGGCACCACCAACAGCACTACTTAAAGTTTGATTATTAAGAATAGAAGCAACTACACCAAATTCAAGATCGTAAATTTGGAAATAACGATTAAGTTTGATATAATCTGGTTTTAACGAAGACCATGCTGTTACATAATCTTGAATACACCAAGACTTTGATGATGAGTTTAATAAAGCAATCTTTTCTACAAGATCAATTTTATCTTCAATCTCAATCTCAATATAAGGAACATCAATCTTGTTTCTTAAACAAGCTGTGTATAAATGCTGACCATCAATAATATATTTTTCTGGTCTTCCTGTAATAAAAGACAATGTTGCAATAATAACTGGACGAACAACGCCTAATTTGTCTATAGAAACAGACATTGTAGTTACGTGATACGGTTTAATTGCACGATTTAATCCTGCTAAGAATAAAAATCCTTTTTTACTGTCTGCTGATAACCACTTGATGGTCATTTCTTGAGTTAATGCTAACTTCGTTACTTCATTTGCTTTTTTCATGACTTTGTTTTTTTTTTTAAACTTTGTTTGTGTAAAAATTATTAATCTTCTAATTCCCCATCTTGGTATTCTTCCTCATCATATTCTTCTTCCCATAGATTATTCATTGATGTGACTATTACAAGACCATCCTCTAAATAAGGCTCATCTGTTTCATCATCAAAGTATAATCCAACATATCCTTCATCTTTCATACTAATGTAGTTCATGTCATCTATTGTAAACTCAAATAGATGATCCTCATGCTCATAGTATGCAATTTGGTCTGGATATGCCACCACCTCTGGTTCAACATCGGGATTAGAATCTATAGCCCTAATTAAATAGGGTTTGACTGGATTTCCGTTCTCTTTAAGATATTTCTCAATATCTCTTGGAAGCTTATCAAGCTTATGAACATGCAAATAGGAGTGATCATTAATTGTAACACTCACAGCAAATAACATCCCAGATTCTATCTGATCTGGGATGTATGAGTTATAGATTAATTTAACTGGATAATAAGCCATTATTTTGTTGGTATATTAATAGTAGTTGTATCTTTTTCTTTGATGTCTTTAATAAGTTCATCTTTATTATCTTTCATGAACTGTTTAAAGCCTTTCATAATCTTACGTGCTACATCATTTTCCATCATCTGCAATTTAGCTTTAGCTACAGTTAATGACATGAAATATACATAAGAACAAACTACCCATATTGCACAAACAATATATCCAAAAGGATCATATTTTATAAATGCACTGTAAACCATTAAAACAAACATTGCTAAATGCAATAGATGTGTAATAAGCGAAGATTTTGACTTCTCGATAATTATTTTCATTTTCTAAATATTTAAAATGTGAAAAAATAAAAGAGCTCAAAGACAAAGTCTAAGAGCTCTATACAATACACTATTCAACATTATTTCTTCAGTTTAATCTTACTAAAGATTTCACCTACATTTTCCACTGGACCTACAGCATTGAAACCAATTACGGAATCATATCCAAGATTACCAAGTTTATTTATACTATCTTGATCCATTGGATATCCTAGTAAACCACATGCACTTACATCACAGTTACTCCAAGCTGCAAATATGTTATCTCTATAACTACCAACACAGAATATTGGAGCAAATAATGTCCAAGAGAATCTTTGTTGGGCTGATTTAACTTTTACAGCTAGTTCACTATGAGCAAACCCACTATGAGTTCCTGTAGAAAACGCGCAATAATAAACTTCTGTAGTAATACCAGCTTGTTCCAACGCATAAATAGTTGGAATAGCTGTTTTTGCCACTTTTGCAAAAGCTTTTGCATCAACACTTGCACTCCCACAAATGTTAATAGCAATCTTCACAGTTGGTTTTCTGGCAGCTTTAAGACTAACAAAGTATTTATCCTCACCAGCTATAGCTCGTGGGACAGAAAGTCTAGATCCTACATCTTGAAATTTAGGTTTTCTACGATATGTCATAGCATTAGCCATCAACTTCTTATAGCTTCTATCAGCCATGGTTGATCTAACAGCTTCTGCACACATACCTTTACCTTTTGTGGGATCAAATCTAGTCTTTTGAAACTCATCTTTGCTTCCTTCCTCACCATATCTCCAACCTTCTGATTTTGATCTTGCAATGTCTCTAATATGAGATTGGTTAGTGCTAGGTAAATGACTTATGCCTTTTTCCTTAATAGCTACCGCATCACTGTTTTGAAAGAAATCATCTACAGAATCAAAATACATATGAAGAACTTTCTTCTCTTCTTTAACTATCCTCATTATAGTACAGCAGTTACAAGATCCTTACGCAATGCTTCATCCCAATGTTCAGACATCATTGTTAGAATGTTTTCTTGTGTAAAACCATTGTTCAACAACAATGCTGCATCATACATAGAACGAGTTGAGAAGTTCTCACCATCCACTTTCTTCTTAACATAATTACGAATCTTCTTGAAGAACGAATAATGCTTACCAGCAATATTCTTCTCAAGCTTCTCATCATAATCAATGAAAATACGACACATCTTAAAACGATCTAAGAAAGCAGCATCTTGCATCTCACGACCTTGATACTCTACAGAACCTGAACCCCAGGTATTACCAGCTAGAATACAATAGAAATCTTTGTGTTTCTTAGCTGTAGTTTTACCTCTTCTGTTAGGAACAGCAATAATACCAGTTCTGTCGAATGCAGCATTTAGCACTACTGCAATGGAAGGACTCATAGAATCATACTCGTCTACAAGAAATACACCACCATTCTCATAGAAATCTAAGAAAGAAGATTCTACATAACCATCAATGTTAGCAAAACCTACTAGCTCTGATTTAGAAGCTTCTAGATTACAAGAGAATGCACCATAGCGTAATCCCATAACTTCAGCTGCTTGCTTAGCCATAGTTGATTTACCTGATCCTGAAGGACCTACAATCATAGCTTGCTTGAACAACTGTAGATATGTCACCATCTTTGGTAACTCTGCATGCTTGTCTTCAAGAGAGAATTCATATTTCTTATCTTGTCCCAATTCAATAACAACTTGCTTAGAAGTTAAATAATCTTCTACAACTTTTTGCTTGAACTCTACAAATTCACAAGAAATAGTCTTTTCAAACTTTTGATACAATTCTGTCTCAATCATCTGCTTCTTCTTGTCTATCAAAGCAACAACATCTTCACGATGCTTCTCAAACTTCTTTTCAGACTCTCTGAAGTGAGTTTGTGTAGCTTGTGATAACGCTGCTCCTACAATTTCAGGAGGAAGAGTTAATTGAAATCCACCTTGTTGGGTGTATTCAAACTGTTGGGCTTGTGGCTCCATACTTGGTTTTGGTTTTTGTGTGAAAAATTGTGACAAATACTCATGTGAATATTCCTTCTTCTGAGAACTACGAGATACAAACCAATATCCTTTTTGATTCCAGCAAATTGCTTTTGCACGGTCTTTCAAGGATTGGTCTCCTTCTGGAGTTCTAGTCTTACGTAAATATTCTAGTAAATCAACAGAAATCTCTTTACATTGTCCCTCTACAGGAAATACATCAGACTCTTCTGTAGGTACAGGCTTTTTAACTTCTTCAAAAGAATCTTCTGAATACCAAGTACCCTTAGAAATTCCATAATACCAACTTTTTTTATCTGGTGAATATGCAACATCTAACACCTTATGTTGACCAAAGTCAGTTTTCCATCCATTGTGATATCCAAGACCAGGTGCATCTGGTTTAACATTACAATAAGAAGTTGCATTACGTAATTTAATAGATTTCAATACAATTGTATCACCTACATTATATTTAGCACCTTCGTGTTCATCATCTTCAGTAGTGTCTACATCAGCCCATTTTCCATTTTCATAAACAAGAACATTCCCAAGATCTTCTCTTATAATATAAATTTGAATGTCATCAACCTCACCCCATTTTGGATATTTTGGGTCAAAATCAGTAACCTTTGTACCTACCAATGAGGTAAATGAACATCCTTTAGGATAACGTTCCATTGCTTCTTGCAATAGTTCATCTCTTTCATGCACAAACTCAAGATCATAATTATCATAATGACCAATACGTGCTACATCTCCATTACCATCTAAATACTGAATATCAACAGCTTTGTAATTATCTGCTAATCCTGTAATTTTAACAATCTCATCTTTTCTACAATATGAAGTGACACATTTCACTTCAATGTCAGGGATGTAATATTTTACTTTTTTCATTTCTTTGTTATTAATTGAATTGATTATTAAACTATAACGTGGTTAATTAGAGAATGAGAGCAACATTAGGTGAATGCTGCTCTCTTATCCTCTATACACACAAATTAATCTTTGTTCATTCCTTTGACATTTTCTACAATGTCTTCTATAATTTCAGGAATGTACGCATCGCCATTTTCTTCATCATCTAACATAGATTTAAACAATGTATAATCGTAGTTAGAATTATCTATTTGGCGAACCAACTTTCTCATTGGCTTGAATGGCCTAGTTTTACTACTAAGCATATCTTCCATCTTTTCTTGTAACTCTTTTTCAGAGAATTTATCTCCAAAATGCTCTCTAGCAGATTCAATCATTGAAGAATACAAAGCACTATCTTTTTCTGTAACTCTAGACATTGCTTCATAACCAGCTAATACAGCTATTGTAGCATTATACTTATTAATAAATGCATAAGCTAAATACATTTTCTCTTGGTCATTGCTTGTATATTTCAAACAACGAGACAATACACCAGTTTTGGTTTGTATCTCACGAGGTGCATTTTCTCTATCACCTTCGTAATGCACTTCTAAAATTCTATCAGCTACGATAGTTTCGAACATAATGACAGAATCTAACTTCTCACCTTGTTCTTTTGTCAATTTGAATGAATCGTAAATCTTTACGCCATCATGATTAAATGTAATCTCCATTTTTTGTGTGTGTTTAATACTCTGATTTAACTAGTTCTCGTACTTCAGTCAAAGAATAAAAGTCAACACTATCTGTAACATCTTCTAATGTTAGTTTAGTGCTTTTACATTCTCCTGTTTTACGATCTACCCCTAAAATAATTCCTCTTCCATGTATAGGCATAACATCCTTATACGTGAAAAATCTACTGTTATGTGAAAGAAAGAATAATCCTTCTTCATCTACCCAAAGGTCATTACCATTTGGTAAATGAACACATTCTACAGTTGAACATCCAATAAGCTCATACATTTGTTGTAATGTATTAGCTTCGTCAATGATTGTAACCTCCCTTACATCATTTTCCCATGCGTCAATTAAAATAGCTCTCATTTATTTAAGAAACTACGAATTATAACTCCTATTAACACTCCCGTTAATAAAGTTGTCATGTACACTTTTAAAATCTCCATTTTTTATACTTTTCCATAAACATTAAACCTATTACATGCATCATATAAATGTTTTACAACATTTGTTAATGCTTCGTAATCATCCACTTTACACATTGGAAATCCACCTTCTTCAATAGCATATCCATAAGCATTTGCACAAAATTCTTCTGGATTCGTTATACCTAACTCTTTGAAGATTTTCTGATTAACATAATTTGAAATACTTAAAAAAGAAGGTTGTACAATGTATTCATAAGAATCATCTCCAACTCTGAATGTAACTTTATCACCATATTTAACTAAATATGAAGGTTTCTCTAAGATTTCAGCCCATTTACCTTTATAATAGATAGCACCTTTACCTAGTTCACCATAAATAACATTTGGTTCTGGTATACTGAATAATTCAGGATTGTCTACAATAAACCCATCGCTATAAGAATTTGCACAATTATAGATTGTACCAGCAGGATATAACTTTCTTGCTTCTCGCAATCTATACTCATCCATGTCAAAATGCACAAAATGTCTTTGTTTATTAGACCAAGTCCAATAACCATTATCAAGATCTATTTTAAAATGGTGATCTTCATTGCCAGAAACTAATGTTGCAACTTTACCAATATACTTATCCATTCCTCCACACCAATTCTCACTGCTTTTAGTGATTAACACTCTATCACCTATTCTGAATTCTTTCTCTTTCATAGCGTTAAAGTGATTACAAATTCTTGATTTTGAAACATAAATGCAAACTTGATAAATCCTGTTGTCTCCAATGTACCTTGTGAATAGGGCATCAATAAGAAAGCTAATTCTTTTTGATGATGTCCCATGAGATCAATACGATTTGTCTGATTCCAAAAATTGATATTAAAGAAAGATGAATCTACGTCTATCTTACTTTCAGCTAAAAATTGCTGTAAAACTTTAAATTGCTCTTTCATCATCTGATAATTTTTCTAGTTCAGCTTGTAACTCAAGTATTTTCATTCTTCTCTTTGCCACCACTTGTTGTTCAAAAAGACGTTTAAATGCAACAATCTCTTCTTTACTACGTAAGATAATAGCATCTAAATCTTCATCAGATATTCTATCTATGTCAATGATGACATTAGTTTGATTGAACTTATCAGTGTGATACACATTAATTTCTAGCTTACTAGGAAAACGATTAAATGATACACTCATATAATCCACGTTTACTGTAGTCACTCGTATATTATCTGATACTTCTATAGGACTATTAATAATACCATGGTGATCTGCTAATAGATCTTTTAAATCTTTTGCTATTTTCGATAGCTCGTTTAATTGACTTCTCATGTATATACATATTTAAAATGTGAAAAGATAAATAAAACATAAGAGCTCAAGGACATTGTCCAAGAGCTCTATAATAACCTTTAAATCTTAAAAATCTAATGCAAAACCTAACGCTTGCAATGATTCTTTGTTTGCCTTCACTAACACTAAGCCACCCAATACACAATATGTATATTGAAACTTTGCTAGTTGCACAAACAATGAACAAAACACCACTGGTGTCAACTTTATAGTTGCCATTGTTGCTAAATTTAAAGTGTGAATAATTTATATATGTGAGGAAAATTAAAAGAAAGAGCTCAACAATATGCTGAGCCCTTTACTACATTTCTAACCCTCAAAACAATTTAAAAGCTTACAATTTTACCTGTTCTGTGTTTAATACCACCTGATGATGTAACCATCACTGTATCTCTAAACTCACCATCATCACAAATATACCATGTACCTTTGCTGTTCTGGACACACACCTCATCAAACTGATAATAGCTGATGTTTGTATTATTAATGGCATCAACATATGCACCATTAGACAATTTGACTTTCTCATGAGAGTCACAACTCATTAATGTTGTAGCTATAGCTACTAGTAATACTAATTTTTTCATTTCTATGAATATTTAAAGGGTTAAAGAAAGAGCTTGATAAAATACCAAGCCCTTTACACTATTCTCATTTTAAACCTATTTACTTTCTTTATAAACAATTACACCAAATATAGATGCAACCATAGCACAGCCAATAGCTACACCATAATGTGCAAACATACACATTTGTATACACATCAATATCATCAGGACACCTAGTATCACTGTGAATGCTATATTAATGATCTTATCCATTGTATTTATGGGGATAATAAAAATGAGCAATAACACCACTGACAATAGCCATAATGATTAACATCATTAAATATTCAGCTTGAAATGCACGAATATTAACAATTGACATCACAAACACAAACAATGTTATTGCTGCTGAAAACAATATACAGAAATAACTAACAATCAATCTACGTTTTGTAAGATTTTTCATTTTGAATAATATATTAAAGGGTTAAAATATTAACTCGTCTGGTATTGTAGGAACACAATGATAGTCCCAACATTCTGATCCATCATACTCATATCTGTCTGACCATGTACCATCATTATACCATATCTTACCATATAGTTGCTGTATTCCATAACCATTATCATATACGAAATCTAATGAATCAACAAATGCATCATACTCTTCTTGTGTATAACCAACACGCAGTCTGTATGCACAATCTTCTTTCTCATCCTCATCTCTAAATGAATAAGGAGAATAATCAATAAGAGCGCATGTAACAATCCTGTTACCAACGTGCTTAATAAACTCTTCTTTAGCGTTAGCCATAATAATAATATTTAAGGGTTGAAAAAATAGTAGAGTTTCACTTCGCATTATATCTCTACTGAAGCCCGCTTCTAGGCTTTATTAAATAAAAAGGGAGAAACATTATTCTCCCTTATACTCAATACATTCTTTGATCTGCATCACACATAATGACAAGACCTAGATTATTGGCAACAATACGCTTTACTTTATAAAAGCCATCACCTACATGAGTTAAAAACCCACCTTCGTAAGCTATATTAAACTGAGCTGCACGATGACTATTATGTTCATTATTAATAATGACATATTCAGACTCATTTTGATTAGAGAACATATTATGAACTCCCATTCTGCTTGCATACATATCTTTATTATTTAAAGGGTTGTTTAATGCTATATAATCCTATTATTGTAGAATTAATAGTGTTGTAATCTATAACTGTTTATCACTAAGGGAATACACTGCATTATTTTTACACTCAAACATATATAAAACTAATGCTATTTTACCATAAAAGTTTATTTCTCCCTAAGGGACAATGATAAAATAACATTAGTTTGTACATAATCTTCTGTTAAAGTGATTTGTTTTTAAATTTCCCCACCCAATGTTACTTTACAATCCACCCACCCTGTATATAAGAGAGACCGAAGTCCCCCTTATTACAAGATTGTTCTTTACCAAGCAGGTGCTTGAAAAGATCTTTTAATCGCAGAAGGGTCAAATTGTTCATCCTTCAAGTCCTTAAGAGCTTTACCGTTTTTACCAATTCTGTTGGATTCCTCGCCAGGCATTTGAATCTTGGGAGAACCCATTTGCCCTGCACGCTTGCCTTCTTTTATCACAGAAGTACGAACAGGTAAGTTGCAAGCCTGACTGATGGTGAGTTCTTCAGAGCGAAGTAGTTCACTAACAGCGCGAGAGCAACCAACAGAAGTAGAAGTGCCGTCTGCCAAAGTAATAACCAAGAAGACATTTTCATCAGGGTTATTGAAGTTAGGCAAGTAAGGCTCTATCTTCGCGTCACTTGGAAAGATGCTCTTGATAGTGCCAAGCTCCGTGAACTTGACAGATTCGTACTTTTTGATGTTAAAGTAAGAAAGACTTGCATTAGCAATTGGAGCTGATGCGGGAGTTTTTGCAACCACCTTTTTTTCTTTAGGTGGAGTTTTTACAACCACCTTTTTTTCTTTAGGTGTTGCCTTTGTTTTTACTTGTTCCATTGTTATTGGATTTAAATTGTGAAACGATTTGGTCGGGGACTAACCCCAACACACTTTTTTATAGGAGG
>Ga0214923_10002933_pt1 | contig 21968 bp, 15 predicted proteins | sample LL1510_MetaG_FD_177993 | JGI IMG/M metagenome (GOLD analysis project Ga0214923, IMG submission 177993) | Freshwater microbial communities from Lake Lanier, Atlanta, Georgia, United States - LL-1510 | ecosystem: Environmental > Aquatic > Freshwater > Lake | place: USA: Georgia | collected...
GCGGCCGAGGGGGAGTTGCCGCTGGCCACGGCCTGCATCGAGTCGCTGGCCCGCACGCTCGGCTGCACCGCGATCGAGCGGCGGAGCTACCTGGAGCTCGTGATCGCGGCGGGACTGTAGTCATTCGCCGGTGGGGCGTGCTCCGTGTCATCCCCCGTGCTTGCGCACGGGGGCTTTCATGGTGAGGGCCGGAACAGGATGCAGACCGGCGCGGGCACCGCGATCGGCTCGTCGGTGAACGTGAGCTTTCCGGTCGCCTGGTCGATCGCGAACACCGTCACCGTGCCCGAGTCCTGGCCGGCGGCGAGCAGGTGCCTGCCGCCAGGGGCGATCGCGAAGTGCCGCGGGGTCTTGGCCCGCGTGGGCTCGACGCCCACGAACGAGAGTTTCCCCGTGGCCTCGTCGATGGAATAGATCGCGATCGAATCGTGGCCACGGTTGCTGGCGTAGAGAAACTTGCCGCTCGGGTGGACGGCGATCTCGGCGCAGGAGAAACCCGTGCGGTCGGTGACGTCGGCGGGGATCGTGGCGAGCGTCTGGATCTCCGTGAGCGTGCCCGCTGCGGCGTCAGAGGCGAAGCCCGTCACCGTGAGGGCCAGCTCGTTGACGCACCAGGCGAACCTGCCGCCCGGGTGGACCGCGAAATGTCGCGGACCCGCGCCGACGGCGACCGGCGCCTTGCCGTGGGGCGTGAGCGTGGCCCGCTCGGCGTCGAACCGGTAGACGAGCACCTCGTCGAGGCCGAGATCACAGCAGAACGCATGCCGGCCGTCGGGAGCGACGTCGACAGAATGGGCGTGGGGCTTTTCCTGCCGCCGCGGGTTGATGCCGGGCGTGCCGGCCCGGTCGTAGGCATGCTGGATGAAGCCGCCGGGAGTTCCCGTCACGACGGGCTCGAGCGTGCCCCGGTCGGTGAGCCCGAGGCAGATCAGGCTGCCGCCGCCGTAGTTGGCCGCGAGCACGGCTCGTCCCGAGGGATCGACGGTCACGTGGCAGGGGCCGCCGCCGCCGCTGGATTGCTCGCCCTTCGCGGTCAGCGTGCCCGTCTCCGCGTCGACCGCGAAGGCCGCCACGCCCCCCTCCGGCTTGCCCCCGGCGCCGGCCACCTCCGCCACCGCGTAGAGCATCGGCAGCCGGGGGTGGAAGGCGAGAAACGAGGGGTTCTTCGCGGCGGCCGCCAGCACCGGCTTGGAGAGCGTGCCGCGGACCGTGTCGAACCGGGACACGTAGATGCCCTCGGAGCCCGAGCCCGCACGGGTGTAGGTGCCGAACCACACGGGCACCTCTTCGGCCACGGCGGCGGCCGACAGAAAGGCCGCGGCGAGACAGACGAAACGGATGGACGGCACCATGCAAAACCCTCATGCTGCGGGAACGATGGCCGACGATTCGACGCTCCTCAAGCCTATCCCACCGCGGGCCGAGCGCTCCACCGCGGGCCACGACGTCTCCCGCGAGGCCACGAACACGCTCGGGATCGAGGCCTATCAGGTGCTCGTCCGGATCGGTTGGATCTTCAAGACCGAGACGATCATCATGCCGGCCGTGCTCGACGCGTTGGTCGACTCCGGCACGCTGCGTGGCCTGCTCCCGGTGCTCAACCGCGGTGGTCAGAGCCTCCCGCCGCTCGCCGCCGCCGGGCCGATCGGCCGCCTCCCCAGGAAGCGGCCGGCGCTCGTGGTCACCACGCTCGCGATGGCCGGCTGCTTCGCGGTGCTCGCCGTCGCCTGGGGGCCGATGGCCGCGGCCCGTCCGGATCTGCTCGCGGGTCTGTTCCTCGTGATGTATGCGGCCTTCGCGGCGGCCAACGGCCTCAACCAGCTCGTCCTCGCCACGCTCCAGGGCAAGTTGATCGCGGCCGGCAACCGCGGCCACGCGATGGTGGTGAGCGTGACGGTGGGCAGCGTGCTGGCGATCCTGGCGGCGGTGCTGCTCCTGGGGCCGTGGCTGACCGAGCCTGACGGGTTCCCGAAGATCTTCGCCGCGACCGCGGCCTTCTTCGCCCTGGCGGCGGTGGTGCCGCTGGTCCTCGACGAGCCCGCCGACGTGCAGCCGGCGAGGCAGCGGCGGCCGGATGGCTGGCTGGCCGGCGTCGCGGAAGGCGTCACCTCGTGGCGGCGATTGATCGCGGCCGACCCGGCGCTCGGCCGGCTCGCGCTCGCGGCGGGCTGCTTCTCGGCCGTGCTGATGCTCTTTCCCCACTACCAGGCCTTCGCGCGAGACAGCCTGGGCACGGGCCGCTCGAGCCTGCTCGTGTGGGTGGTGGTGCAGAACGTGGCGACGGGGCTGGCAAGCCTCGTGGCGGGGCCCTTCGCCGACCGCAAGGGGACGCGGATCGTGCTCGTCTGGCTCGTGGGGCTCTCCGCTCTCACGCCGCTGGTGGTCACGCTCCTCTCGCTCGCGCCGCCACCGGTCGCCGGCGAATGGTTCTGGCTCGTCTACTCGCCGCTGGGGCTCAATCCGATCTCGCTCAAGATCTTCACGGGCTACGCGCTCGAGCTGGCGCCGGTGCCCGCGGAGCATCCGCGGTATGTGAGCATCGTGGGGGCGGCGCTCGCGGCTCCCTTCGTGCTGTCGCCGCTGGTGGGCCTGGCCGTGGACGCGATCGGGTTTCGACCGGTGTTTTTGGCGGGGGCGGGGGTGATCGCCGCCGGGGCCCTGGTCGCCCTCGGCCTACCGGAACCCCGGCACCGGGAAGCCGTTGTGTCCCCCTCCGACCCGGGGCTATGATCAGCCCCAGCGTCATCGAACGACCGCCATCCTCCGGCCCGCTTTTTCAGGAAACCAATCATGAAGACCGCCCTCGCTGTCACGACCTGTTTCGCCCTCCTCGCCGCCGCGGTGATGGCCGCTCCGGCCACGAAGGTCGAGCCGATGTGCCCCGTCTCCGGCCACGCCTGCAGCCCCGATGCGACCGCCGAGTTCGAAGGGGGCAAGGTCTGCTTCTGCTGCGAGAAGTGCGTCAAGGCGTTCGCTGCCGACTCGGCCAAGTTCACCGCCAAGGCCCGCCAGCAGCTCGTCGTGACCGGCCAGATGGTGCAGAAGGGCTGCCCCTTCAGCGGTGGTCCGGTGAAGGACGGCACGCAGGTCGACGTCGGTGGCGTGGCGGTCGGATTCTGCTGCGGCAACTGCAAGGGCAAGGTGGCCAAGGCCTCCCCCGAGGAGCAGGTCGGTATGGTGTTCGGGTCAGGCAAGGGCTTCGCCCTGGCGAAATGACCCGCCGATCCGGGCCGGAACTGGCCTAGGGCGCCGCGGCCCCGCATGAAATACTCCGCCCGGACGAAACCCCGTCCGGGCGGATTTTTTATGCGCGTCTTCCTCTCGGCCGGCGAGCCCTCGGGCGATCACCATGCGGCGGTGCTGGTGCGGGAGTTGCGCGCGCAGCGGCCCGACGTGGAGTGTGTCGGGCTCGGCGGACCCTGCCTGGAGGCGGCCGGCTGCCGGCTGGTGGCCGATCTGACCCGGCTGGCCGTGATGTGGTTCCTGCGGGTGATCCTCTCGATCCACCGGTTCGTCGACCTCGCGCGGCGGGCCGAGCGGAGCTTCCTCGACGCCCGTCCCGACGTCTGCGTGCTCGTCGACTTTCCGGGCTTCCACTGGTGGCTCGCCTGGCGGGCCAAGCGGCACGGCATCCCGGTGGTCTTCTACTGCCCGCCGCAGATCTGGGCCTGGGCCAGCTGGCGGTCGGCCAAGATGCGGCGGCTCGTGGATCACGTCCTCTCGGCGCTCCCCTTCGAGCACGACTGGTTCGAGGCCCGCCACATCCCGAGCACGCTCGTGGGCCATCCGTTCTTCGACGAGTGTGAACTCGCAGGCCATCCCGGCGGCGGCGGTGGCGGCGACCGGCCGCACGTGCTCCTCCTGCCGGGCTCCCGGGGTCAGGAGATCGACGCCAACCTGGGCAGCATCCTGGCCGCCGCGGTCGCCGTGCGCCGGCGGGTGCCGGAGGCCCGGTTCTCGCTCGCCGCCCTCCACGAGCGGCATGCGGCTCAGGCCCGGGAGGCGATCGCCGGCAGCGCCGAGCTTCGCGACCTCGGCATCGACGTCTCCGCGGGCCGGGCGCGGGAGCTGATCGCGACGGCCGACGCGGCGATCGCCGTGAGCGGGTCGGTGTCGCTCGAGCTGCTCGCCGCGCGGGTGCCGACCGTGATCGTCTACCGGATCGGCGGCTTCGCCTACGTGGTGCAGAGCTTCTTTCGCCACGCGCGGTTCATCACGCTCGTGAACCTGCTGGCCTGTCGGGAGCCGATCGCCCCGGTGCAGCCCACGCTCCTGCCGCCGTGGGGTGTGCCGCCGGCCGATCCCGAGGCCGTGTTTCCCGAATACCTCGCCGTGGGCGATCCAGCCCAGCGGGCCGCGGGGCACGTGATCGAGTGGCTCACGAATCCGGCGGTGCGGGCGCGGGCGCGGGCCGGCATCGAAGCGGTGGCCGCCCGGGTGGCGCACCCTGGATCGGCGGCCCGGGCGGCGGAGGCCGTGATCGTGATCGCCGGCGGCGCGCGGCCCGCCCAGGTGAGGTTGCGGCGGGCGGCCTGAGCCCGAGGCGGGGCATCGCGATCGGGTATCCTGACGCCCATGCTGCTCGCCGAACCCCAGCCGACGCCTGCCGACTGGCAGTTCGCGATCGCCGGAATCCCGATCCGCGTTTCCGTCTGGTTCTGGCTGGGTGCGGCGCTGCTCGGCTGGGGCATCTGCCGGTCGTTCGCCCAGGGTGACCAGCGGGCGCTGCTCGGCTACCTGATCCTGTGGGCGGTCGCCGTGCTCGTCTCGATCCTGGTCCACGAGATGGGCCATGCACTCGCCTATCGGTGGTTCGGCCAGGAATCCCAGATCGTCATCTACCACCTCGGCGGACTCGCGATCCCCAACGTCTGGGGCCGGCGGGCGAGCCTGCGGCCGATCCAGCGGCTCGTCGTCTCGGCGGCCGGGCCCCTCGCACAGCTGGCCCTGGCGGCGGTGATCGTGGTGGTGCTCCGGGCCGGAGGCTACTCCGTGCCGTTTCCCATCGACGCCATCGGGGAGCCGCTCGGCCTCTACGAGGGGCGGAGGATCGAGTCGCTGCAGGCCTTCGCCTTCACGATGTTCATGCTCTCGGTGAACATCTTCTGGCCGCTCTTGAACCTCCTGCCGGTGCCCCCGCTCGACGGCGGGCAGATCGTCAGGGAAGGGATGCTGGCGATGGGCGTGGCGGATGCCCACAAGATCGCCGGGCTCCTGGGCGTGGCGGTCGGGGCGCTCGTGGCCTATTGGGGTTACACCAACGGCCAGCCCTTTCTGGGGATCATGTTCGCGATGCTCCCCGTCTCCTGCTGGCAGGGCCTGTCGGCAGGGCCGCGGTGGCGGTGAGGGCATGAGCGGCCGGGATTCGGAGCCTCGGGGGCCGGGGCCGCTCATCGTGGCGATCGGCGCGAGCAATCTGTCACGCGGCCTGCCCCGGCTCGTGGCCATGGCGCGGGCCAGGGGCGGGCCGGCCGAACTGCTCGTGGCGGCGGGGCACGGCCGCTCGTACGGCGCCAACAGCCGGGTCGCCTGGCGGCGACTGCCCTCGATCCTCCGCTGCGGCCTGTGGAACGCGCTCGACCATGCCGAACCTGCCGCGTCGGACCGGCCCGTCATGGCCATCGTCACCGACATCGGCAACGACCTGTTGTATGGCTTCTCGGTCGCGCAGATCGCCGGCTGGGTGCGGGAGTGCGTGGCCCGGCTGGCGGCCCGTGGGCCGCGAGTCGCCGTCACGGCACTGCCCCTGGCGAGCGTGGCCCGGGCAGGCCCGCTGCGGTACCGGCTGCTCAGGACCGTCTACGTTCCCGGCTGCCCCCTGTCGCTCGCCGAACTGCGGTCTGGTGCGGAGGGGCTCGATGCCGCGGTGCGGGGAATCGCCGCCGAGCACGGTGCCGCGGTGATCGAGCAGCCGGGCGACTGGTACGGCTTCGACTCGATCCACGTGCGGCGCCGGAGGCTCGACTCGCTCTGGGCGGAAGCGGCTGACGCATGGAGCCTGCCCCGGCCGCGCGCATCGCCACGAGCCACTCTCGTCGAGTGGGCCCGCCTCGGCCGCCGGGCCGCCGAGGTGCGGTCGCTGGCGGGGGTGATGCGGTACACGCGGCAACCGGTGGTGCGCTGGACCGACGGCGGCACGCTGAGCCTGTACTGACGCTGACTTCACGGCCGCAGGGGCATCCCTGCGCCCTGCAGCCTTGGCGGCCCGCGGGCCTTCGGCCCCGGCCGCCGGCCGCACCTCCGGGCGGCCGTGTTCGGGCGCGGTGTGGCGCGCAATGTTCGTTTAGACGAATCTGAATGTGGGACGTTTCCTCGTCACACGTTGGACTGCGAGGGGTTGCCCATGCCAATCGAGCGGCGTTGCTGGCCGAGCGTAGGCAGGATGCCGAAGCGAGGGCAGCATCGAGCGAGCGGAGGCCTGGAGGGCCGAAGCGAGCGTCCGGCGAGATGGCATGGGCAACCCCGAGCTTGCACGATCGAGGTTGCTCGCAGGTCTGCCGACAGAGCGCGGACAGCCCTCGTGTGCGGTATCATCATGCCCCATGAAAGCTCTGCTGCTCACCGCTCCCGGCCGGCTCGAACTGGCCGACCTCGACACCCCGGCCGTCGGGCCCGGCGAGGTGCGGGTCCGCGTCGCCGCCTGTGGGATCTGCGGCAGCGACGTGCACGGCTACACCGGGGCCACCGGCCGGCGGATTCCGCCGCTCGTGATGGGCCACGAGGCGGCCGGCACGGTGGATGCGGTGGGCGAGGACGTGCGAGATCTCTCACCCGGCATGCGGGTGGTGCTCGACTCGACCGTGTTCTGCGGGGCGTGTGACCACTGTCTGGCCAACGCGGAGAACCTCTGCACGCGGCGCGAGGTGCTCGGCGTCTCCTGCGGCATCTACCGGCGACACGGCTGCTTCGCGGAGTACGTGACCGTGCCGCGGCGGGTCGTGCATCCGATTCCCGATGCGCTCGACTTCGTGTCGGCCGCGCTGCTCGAGCCGCTCACGATCGCGCTCCACGCCGTGCGGCTCGGCGAGGCGGGGCCGGCGACACGGTCGGCCGTGGTCGTGGGGGCGGGCACGATCGGCCTCGCGGTCGTCGCGGCCCTCGCCGCCAAGGGGGTGAGTCGGATTGCGGCCGTCGATCTCGACGCAGGGCGGCTGGCCGAGGCCCGCCGGCTCGGGGCGATGGAGACGTTGCTCGCGGGCGACGACGCGGGCGCGCGGGCCGCCCGCTGGGGCATCTCGTCGCCCGACACCGACGGGGCCGACCTCGTGATCGAGGCGGTCGGTGCGACGGGGGCCGTGCAGACCGCGATCGCCGCGGCCACGCGTGGCGGCACGGTGGTGCTCGTGGGCAACGTGTCGCCCTCGATCGAGCTGCCGCTCCAGGCGGTGGTCACGCGGCAGCTGCGGCTGCAGGGGTCGTGCGCGTCGGCGGGCTGCTACCCGGAGGCGATCCGCCTGGTCGCGGAGGGCCGTGTGAATCTCTCGGGCTTCGTGAGCCGTGTCGCGCCGCTGACCCAGGGCCCCGAGTGGTTCAGCCGGCTGCACGACCGCGAGCCGGGCCTCGTCAAGGTCGTGCTCGAGCCGTGACCAGGACCGGACGTCGCCGTCCGGAGGGTGATCTTTCGCCGACATGCCGGCATGGTCGAGATGCCGTTTCCACCACCCGAGTCAATCACGAGGATCGGCCGCATGACCTTGCGAAGCATCGTTCCGGCGGTGGTCGGGATCATGGTCGCTTGGGGCGGGCATGGTGGCGCCGCCGACACGCCTGCGCCTCCCCTGAGCGTCCGGGCCGATCCGCCGATCGTCGTGGCCGACAAGGCGGGAAGCCGCATCACGCTGCGGGCGGAAGGTGACGGCTGGTCGCCCGAGTCGGTGGCCTGGTCGCAGGTGCCCGACCGCATCAATCCGCTGCGGACCAAGGGGCGGGCCCGGTTCGAGGGCTCGGGGGCCACGGTGACCGCGGTGGTGACGGAGCCGGGCGTCTATCAGTTTCAGGCGGTCGCCACCGAAGGCAAGGTGGCGACCAAGGCCTTTGCCTGGGTGCAGGTCTGGGAGGATCGCGGGCCGCTGGTCGCCGGGCCGAGCCTGGGCACCTTCCCCTCGGTCAGACCCCCGAAATCGGTCCGCAGACTCTCGCCCACCCCGCCGCCGTTCGAACACCCGCGGGTGCTGTTCAGCGACGACGATTGGCCGGAGATGAGCCGCCGCTGCCGCACGGGCAAGGTGGCCGGCTGGGGCGTGAAGACGATCCGGCAGTGGGTTGCGGAGACGCTCGACGACGCCACGACTCCCACCGGAAAGCTCGCGGCCGATCTCGACGGGTGGATGCAGGCGGGAACCAAGGGCACCCCGCCCGCATCCGCCGCCCTTGCCGGCGACGCCGTGCTCTCGAGCGAGGCCCGCGGCGTCTTCTACTCGATGCTGCTCGATGCCGCCTTCCTGCAGTGGCTCGACCACGACCCGCGGCTCGAGCCCGCGCGGCATCCGGCGGACGTTCAGGCCCGGGGGCGGCGGTTGGCCCGGATCGCGGCCGGCGCCGCCACGCTCCACTTCCGTTCGGTCTGGGACCGCGAGCACCGCACGATCCTCGCCTCGGCCGGCCCGCTGGCGATTCGCGGCCTCGATGCCCCTGGCGAAGTGGCCGCCGGGCCGGCGCTCTGCGACCTCGCCCTCGCCTACGACCTGCTGCATGACTGGATGGACGAGCCCCAGCGGCTGGCCGTCCGCGATTTCCTCGTGGCCACCGGCTACGGCCGGCACGTGTCACCCCACGGGTTCTCCGGTCCCAAGGCCGACGCGGTCGCGCCGGGCCACGCCCACAACGGCGACTTCGGCAACCTCAACGATCAGCAGATCCTCGTCGCCCTCGCCGTCGAAGGAGAGGAGTCGAGGGCCAGTGCGGATGTCCGCGCGGCCTTCTGCACGCCCGCCCCGAACGCCCGTTCGGCCCGCTGGATGCGGTTGGCGACGGACGACACCTCCGGGTGGCCGACCGCGACCGTGGCGAGCGTGGACAACCTGGAGCGGCAGCTGCGGTGGCTCACCGACTGGTTCGTGACGCCCTGGGGCATGGCGGCCAGCCACACCGCCTACCTCGGTCTTTCGGCCAAGCACATGATGCCGGCCACGATCGCCTTCGCCCGCAGGGGCGAGAATCCCTTCGTCACCACGCATCTCTACCAGCTGGCCCTGCACCCGTTGCGGTGCCTCCATCCGGCCGAGGGCCCGATCATGTCGCGGCACGGCCTGGGGGAGACGAAGCTCGGCTGGTGGGATCACCACGACAGCCCGAGCTTCGGCCAGCGGGGCACGATGGCGATCGTCTGGAAATACATGTATCCCGACGACCCGCTCATCGATTACGTCTGGCGGGCCTACCTCCCCACGCTCGACCGCGATCCCCTGGTGGCGGCGATGTTCGGCCTCGACCCGACGCCCGGCTCGGCCGGCGAGTCGCTGGAGGCGATGACGAAGGCCAAGGGCATCCCGCCGACGCTGTTCGATCCGCAGCGGGGGATCGTGACGATCCGGAGCGCGTGGCGCGACGACGCGCTGGCCCTGTGGTTCGACTGCTGCGGGAGCGATGCCTACCAGGGCCACATGCACGCCGAGCGCAACTCGTTCGCCCTGTTCGCCCTGGAACGGGCCTGGTCGATCGCCCCCGGCTACCACTGCACCATCAGCGATGCCCAGACGGCGGTGCTCGTGCGGGATCCCCGGCTCGCAGCCGACCCGGCGACGGGGGGCTTCATCGGTGAGAGCCCGAGTTCCGCCACGCAGCGGCCCCCGCGGCCGGGCAACTTCCCGACGCCGCCCGGCAGGCTGCTGGAGGTGAGCGAGGCCCCCGATGGCCGGTGGGTGCTCGTCGCCGGCGACGCCACCGCCTGCTACACGTTCGGCTACTCCGGCAAGCGGGAGATCGACACCGGCCTGCCGTTGAAGTCGTTCCTCTATCCCGGCATGCACGAGCTGTTCCTGGCGCGGTCTCCGGCCTACGAGCCGTTGTTCGCCGCCCCGCTGATGGTGAGCCAGAAGGACTACAACCCGATGCGGCGGGCGATCCGCTCGGTGCTCTTCGTCCGGGGCAAGCGGCCGTACGTGCTCGTGGTCGACGACTACGACAAGGACGGCCAGCCGCATGATTGGCGGTGGAGCATGAACTGCGCCGAGGGCTTCGCGCCGGGCCTCGACACGCGGTTCATCGACGCCCGAGGCAAGGGAGTCTACTCGTCGCTGGCGATCGCACCGGGCGCGACCAGCGACGAGGCGGTGCTGCTCCATTCCCCGATCGACGACGAGCGCACCAAGGGGCAGGCCGGCCTGCCGCGGCTGCTCGTCCGCGACCTGGGGCCCCACGCGGTCACGGGGCAGCCCGGCATCGTGCTCGAGTCGCGGCCGCCGGGGGGCAAGGGCCCGTATCTCACCTACGGCTACGACAACAACCGCGCGGAGAAGGTCGAGACGCCCGTGCCCACCAACCGGCTGCTGATCGAGCGGCGGCGCGTGGCCCGGCCCGACTACGTGGTGCTGCTGGTTCCCTTCAGGACGGGGGAACGACTGCCGCTCACGAACTGGAACGAGCCTCGGACGGAACTGACGCTCGACTTCGGTGCCGGCCGGGTCGAGACGATCCACTTCGACCGGACGAGCCGCGACGGCCGGACGCGGCTCAGGCGCGAGGCCGCTCCACGGCCGGGCGGCGCGGCCAAGCCTACGGCGAGACCGGGCGCTCCGTGATCGTCCAGGCCTTCACGTCGTAGAGCCGCTCCGTGACGCCGTCGGTGATCCGCATGTCGCCGTCCCAGTCCTGGTGGATCCAGGGATTGTCCACCAGCGGCCAGGAGGCGTAGTCGACCTCCGCACCGTCGATCGTCGCCGGGCCCTGGAAGGTCTTGTCGAGGACATGGCCGAAGCGGTCGACGTAGGTGGCCTTGGCCACCACGCGTGGCGGGACGGGCGTGGCGGGATCCTGGCCCTTCACCGGCTCGCCCGGCAGTTCGGCCGTGCCGAGCGTGAGCCTCGTCGTGGCGACGATCGCCCGCTTGAAGGCCGCCAGCCGCTCGGCGGGCGACGGGGCGGGGAACTCGTCGGGATGAGCGGCTTCCAGAGCCAGGGCGGCGTTGTCGGCCGCGATCCGAAACTCGCTGTCTTCCTTGGAGAGGCCGCCGCCCGAGAACAGGCCGCCCCGCGGCGTCCAGGTGAAGGGCTGGCTGGCCGTGAAGGCGATCAGCACGCTGCCGTAGTCGAGGAAGATCCGCCCGTCGGTGGCGGCGTCGTCGATCAGGGCCAGGGAGCCGTCGGGCACGTAGCCGAGGATCGAGCGGGTCTCGAGCGAGAACTGCTTGTGACCCTTCACGTCGGCGCGGGTCTGCGGCAGGAACTCCGGGTTTCGCAGGTCGTTGGCGACCAGCAGGAGCGCGCCCTCCCGCTGCAGGTATTCGCAGAATCGGCTGCTGATGCCCTGGGTGTGGTTCGTGAGCGGCTTGTCGTCGCAGGCCGGCACGGTCATCCAGCAGATGCTGGCCTTGGTGGTGTCGGGCTGGTCGAACATCACGCCGTAGGGATAGGTCTGCCCCCAGATCGATGATTTCCTCCCGGTGGGCGGATGCGTGAGCGCGGTGCTGAACACGCCGTAGGTGCGGTCGATGAAGGACGTCTGGAAGTGGTTGACGCCGTCGAACCGGGAGCGGTGCACGTAGGGCCGGTCACGGTCGGTGGCGGCCTTCACGAGCAACGGGTGAGGCCGCCAGGGTTCGGCGGCCGTGTACACCGCGGGGCTGATGCCGCCGAGCGGCGGCGTCTGCCCGCCGAAGTAGGTCCAGAGCATCGCGGCATTGCCGCCGGGCAGCTGGGAGAAATGGGCCGGGTAGCTGCGGCCGGCCGGGGTGATCCAGTTGCCCCTGAGCCAGGAGCCTGCGGCGTGGGCGATCGACATCTCGTAGGCCATCGCGGCCCGCTTCGCGAGGTCGGGCTCCATGAAGGGATTGTCGAAGTTGAGCAGGATCCCGATGTTGTAGATCAGGTAGGGACGCGAGGCGAACTCGGGGGAGCCGCGGGAGACGGTGTAGTCCATCCGCTTGTGGAACATCTTGAGCGCCGCATCACCGCGGGCGCCGTAGCGGCCGTCCTTGGGCAGCAGGGCGGGGTCCCAGATCCGCTCCGTCAGGGAGAGGTTGAAGGGGATCAGGAACGAGAGGTTGCCCGTCGACCCGAACCAGCTCGTGTTCTTCGTGCAGATCCACTGGATGTCGTCGCGGAGCGGCTGATCCATCTTGTCGCCGTGCCGCATGAACACGTTGAGGATGGCCCAGAGGCCGAAGCCGTTGACGTGCGGTTCGCCCCACACGAGCCCGTCGCCCACGGGCAGGCTCGTGAAGGTGCCCTCGGCCTTGCGCTTCTCCATGGTCTCGATCCGCGCCTTGGCCTGGCGAATCAGCTTGCCGACATAACCGCGGACGACCTCGTTGGCCTCCTCGGTGCGGCCCGCCTTGTAGAGGAGCTGGGCCGTCCAGCCGACCATCGGGCTGGAGCTCTTGTGGACGGCGTCGAGGTCGGCGAGCGCCGCGGCCACGACGGCCTGCTCCCGCTCCGCGAGCGTGGCGTATGGTCCGGCGGCGGGTGTCGCGATCGGGGCCGCACCGGTGGCGGGGCCCGCGGGCTCCGGCTCGGCGCCTGCCCGGCCGCTGGTCGCCACGACGGCGAGCAGAAGGCAGGCGAAGTGAGCGACGGACAGGGTGCACGGCGTCATGGGATCGGGGCGAGGATAGGCTGACTACGGCACCTGGGCAAGCGACCGGCCCGCGCTCGGCAGGCGGGCGGGCGAGGCACAAGCGGGCTTGCCGCACGAGCAGAAGGTGGAGGGCTTGGGCGAATCGCGGCAACTATTCCCAAGGGGTCGGGTTTGCCGATTCCTGGGATTGCAACGGCAAGCGCCGCAGGGTGGACGTCGACACTCATGGATTCATGCTACCCGCGGATCGCGTCGAAGTGGCGGCGTTCACGGGAGCCGCTCCGCCGCGTCACGGGCGGGCTCCTGCTCGCATGCCTCACGGCTTTTCTCACCCTCGCGTCGCCGAACGGCCGTGCCGAGGAGCAACTGCCCGCACCGGCTCCCGTCCTCGATCCGAACCAGGCAGGCAACATCGATCGAGGGGCGGGGGAGCGGCTGGATCTCGACGCCCCCGCGGGACCCGGACCCGTGCTCGATCCGAATCAGGTGGGCAACATCGACATTCGTCTGCAGCAGTCGCCAAACCGACTCGACGGGGGTCGGGGAGACAGCGAATCGCTGCCACTGATTCGTCTCAGTGGCTTCTTCCAACTCGATGACGGCCTGTTCAGTCAGCCCGCCGCCAGCCGCGAGCGGATCGGGGACGCCCTCGACGGCGTGAGCTTCCGGAGGACCCGGCTCCAGGCGTTCGGCAAGCTCACCGAGTTCACCAACTACTCGATCATGATGGACTTCGCCCAGGCGGGGCGGCCGAGCTTCATGGACGTCTGGGGAGAGCAGGAGCAGATTCCCTTCTTCGGCACGATCCGGATCGGCCAGTTCCGCCAGCCGGGCACCATGGAGAGCTGGACGAGCATCCGGCACTTCGAGTTCCTGGAACGGAGCGTCGCGTTTCAGGCCCTGGAGCCGTTTCGCCGCGTCGGGATCATGGCCTACGCGATGACCGAGGACGAGCGGACGCAGTGGGCGTACAGCGTCTACGCCACGGGCCTGACGTTCTGGAACGGCTCGGAGACGGTCTACAGCACCATCGGGGAAAATCGCAACGGGGCGCAGATCGGCGACGATGGCGGCGTGGGCTTCGCGTCCCGGGTCACGCACCTGCTCTACTACGACCCGCTCGCCGAGGATCGCTACCTGCTGCACGTCGGGGGCGGCTACCGCTACGGGACGACGGGCGGCTCGCCAAATACCGATGGCGCGTACGCCAAGACGTACCGGTCGTCGATCATCCCGGAGCTCTACATCGGCGACCCCACGGGGCTCGGATTTTCCGGCGCCGGCACGCCGCTGGTCGCCGACACGGGCCGGATCCTCACCACCGACTTCAACGACGTGCATCTGGAGCTTGCGGGCAGCCACGGCCAGGCCCACTTCCAGACCGAGGCGATGCTGACGACGGCCAACCAGTTCGGCGGGCCCGCCATCATGCAGCCGGCGGCCTACTTCCAGTGCGGCTACATGCTCACGGGCGAAGCCATCGGGTATCTGAAACAGGTGGGCGCGTTCGACTACACGGTCGTGCCCTACACGCCCTTCTTCGGAACCGGTCGCCGGGGCCGCATCCGTGGCTGGGGCGCGTGGGAGGTCGCGGCCCGGTGGTCATACGTGGACCTGTCGGGCGTGAACGTGCGACCGCAGAACCAGCTCTCGGACGCGGCCGGCCCGCCGCCGTCACCGAACGCCGCGACGGTCAATCAGACCACGGTCGGCGTGAACTGGTACTGGAACAAGTTCGCCAAGGTCCAGTTCAACTGGATCAGGAGCATGCCCGATTACGTCGGCTTCGGCGCGGCGCCGTTCGACATCTACGCCACGCGGTTCCAGGTCGAGTTTTGAGAGGCGGGTCGGGAAGACCGGTCCCGGCAAGGAGATTGTGAGGCAGGATGTTGTCGGCAAGGCCCGTCTGGTCGTGTCGCTGGCAGGGGGATCCTCCGGAATCACGTGGCGTGCCTTGCCCAGGGCCACGATCACCGACGGCCGCGGGACGGCCGGTGTGACCGGTGCTGCGACTGCCGCCGGCACCCGTCACGGCAGCAGTGAAACCTCGCCGGAGGCGAGGTTGTAATAGGCTCCGACGATCTTGATCGCGCCGTCCGCCTCCAGTTTGCGGAGGATGTCGCTGCGCTCACGGACCGCCTCGACCGCCAGCCGCACGTTCTCCCGGCAGACGTGGGCCACGTAGGCGGGGTTGTCGCTCGCCTTCTTGCCCTCGAACGGCCGGCCCCGTTCGATGGCGGGCCGAATCTTGGCCAGCATCGGCGTGATGTTGCCGAGCCGGACGTCGTCGATCGCCGCCTTCACGGCACCGCAGTGTGTATGGCCGTGCACCATGATCAGCTTGGCCCCCGCGACGTGGCAGGCAAACTCCATGCTGCCGAGGATGTCCTCGTTGACGAAGTTGCCGGCCACGCGGGCGACGAAGATGTCACCGATCCCGCGGTCGAAGACGTCCTCGACGGGAATCCGGCTGTCGAGGCAGGACAGGATGACCGCCTTGGGAAACTGGCCCGCGTAGGCCTCGCGGATCCGCACCGAGTGGTTCCGCTGGGTGAGGTCGTCCTTGATGAATCGCTGATTGCCCGCCAGGAGTTCGTCCAGCACCGCCTGGGGCGTGAGCCGGGCCTGCTGCTCCCGTGTGAGCACGCCGCGCAGGGCCTCCTGCTCCGTGGCCTGGAGCACGGTGGTGTTCGGCTTCGCGTCTTCGGCGCCGGACACGGCGGGCCACCGGCTGCCGGGCATCACCAGGGCGAACGCGGCCAGGCAGGAACATCCGAACCACGAGCGACGGAGACTGGTGGGCATCCGGCATTCCTTTCAAGGACCGAGGAGCATGCTGATCAGGGCCAGCGAGACGATCACTTTGCCAGGCCTTCCAGGAAGCGTTCCGCCAGATCGGTGCCGACGCGGAGCACCCACCAGTCGCCCACGACCGCCGGATCGATGCCGGCGGCGACCGCCGCCGCGGGGGCGGGCGTGACGTCGCGAAACCGGTCCATCGCCACGTTGCTCACGCCCCACAGGGCCAGCAGCTTGCCCGACATCACGGCGTCAGGCTTGCCGAGCACCCAGAGTTCGATCGGAGCCTTGAGTTCGTCGGCCTCATCCGGCAGGTCGGGGAAGGGACCGTCCAGATGGCTGGAGCGAGCCTCGACCCAGTCCTTCGTGCTGGAAAAACTGGCGACCCAATCGGACTCCTGCGGCGCGAGCAGGGCCAGCGTCTTTTTCCAGGGAACATTCGTGTTGAGATCGTTCACCAGTTTGTCGGTGCGCTCGCCGAAACTCTTGAGGATGGTTTCCTTCGTTTCCGCCAGCGCGATGGCATCGGCTTTGGGGCGGTTGGCCTGGATCTGCGGCACCGCGAACTTGCGGACGATGCGGCCGCGCAACCCCGGTGGCACGGAAACACCGTCCAGCGTCGAATCGTAGGAACACTCGATCGTCTCGGGGCCGTCGCTGAACTCCGTGCCGTCGAAGCGGATCTCCCGGTGCACGTCGAACACCGCCCGACCGGTGGTCATGGCCTTGACCGGGCGTTTCGTGGCGACGGTGCGCGTGACGGTGGTGCCGGCGAAGTGGAGCGTGAAGACCGGCTTCGTATGGTCGCCATCCAGCGACACGGCGGGCTTTCCGGTGGTGGTGGCGGTCCCGGTCACACGGGCACCGAACAGGCACCGATCGACCGGCGAAACCTGCTCGACCGGCGGTGGCTCATGCTGTCGGATGAACTCCTTGGAGATCCGCAGGATGAGTGTCACGTCCTTCATCGCCTCGGCCGAGGATTTCTGGAGCGTGTCGACCACGGCCTGCTGGACCTTTTGTCCGACGGCGCCCGCGGCATCACCGTCGAGAACGCTCTTGATGGTGTCCTTCACGGCCTCCTTGAGCGGCTGATTGGCCGGTGCGGCTGGGTCGGTCGGGGCCGCGGCTTGATTCGGGGACTCCGGCGAAGGGCTGGTCGCGGGAACCGTGTCGCCACCCTGCGGCTCGGCCCGCGCGGCCGGCCCCACGCTCACCCACAGGGCCAGGGCGACGAGCGGGAAGCAGGATTGCGGGCAGACGATACGCATGGTTGGCTCCGTGGATGCTCGGCAGTGAGCGAGGAGTCTACCCTCGCCGGCCGGTGCCTGCCGGCTGGCAGACGCTCGAGTGGTGGCGCCGGATCCCGGCGGGCTCGCCGCCGCTGGAAGCCTGTGCCGGTCAGAGCACGGGCAGGCTCGGCAGTGGCGGGCGGGCGGCGGCCGCGGCGGCGATGCCCCCCACGAGCCGCTCGCAGATCGCCTCGAGGTAAGGGCGGGCTGCGGGATCGTCGTAGTTGGCCGCGGTCTGGCCGGCGTCGCCGTGCTCGCGGATCGGGATCTGGATCGGCACCTCGCCGAGAAACGGGATCTCGAGCTCGTGGGCCGTCCGCTTCGCCCCCCCGGAGCCGAAGATGTCATAGCGCTTGCCCGTGTCGGGGCAGACGAAGGTGGACATGTTCTCGACCATGCCCAGGATCGGGATGTTCACCTTCCGGAACATCGCGATCGCCTTGGTGGCGTCGAGCAGGGCCACGTCCTGCGGCGTGCAGACGACCACGGCCCCCGTCAGCGGCAGCACCTGCGAGAGCGTGAGCGCGATGTCGCCCGTGCCCGGCGGCATGTCGATCACGAGGTAGTCGAGCGGGCCCCAGAGCGTGTCGCGGAGCATCTGCGTGATCGCCCCGTGGAGCATCGGCCCCCGCCACACCACCGCCTCGCCGGCCGGCACCAGGAAGCCCATGCTCATGACGGGCATCTCGCCACCGCCGATCACGAGTTTCATCGGGAGGATCTTGCCGTTCTCGATCTGCGGCCGGCCCGAGAGGCCGAGCAGGTGCGGCACGCTCGGTCCGTAGACGTCGGCGTCGAGCAGGCCCACCCGGCTGCCGGCCCGCGCCAGGCCGAGCGCGATGCTCGCGGCGATCGTGCTCTTCCCCACGCCCCCCTTGCCCGAGCCCACGGCGATCACGCTCTTGGCCTCGAGGCCGATCTGACCGAGCTTCGGCGGGGGGCGGTCGTGGGAGGCGACCGCGACCGTCACGTTCGGCACGGTGGGAAACGCCGCCCGCAGGAGTTCCTCGGCACGGGCGCGAGTGGCTTTCCAAAGGATCGCCGCGTGGGTCGTGAGCCGGAGCGTGACGGCGATGCCGGAGGCGTCGGCGGCGGTGACAGCAAGTTGGCCGGTCTCGGCGAGCGGCCGGCCCGTCTCCGGGTCACGGAGGTCGGCGAGGGCGGCGGCGGGGTCAACGATAGGCATGGGTCAACTCGTTCTCTCGAGGTTGTGGACGTCGTTGGTGTGGGCCGGGGTTGTCCATGCCATCTCGCCGGACGTTCGCTTCGGGCATCCTGCCCTCCACTCTCTCGGAGAAAACCGAGCTTCGCTTTCCGGGCTGCGCTCGGTTTTCTACGCCGCTCGATTGGCATGGGCAACCCCTTGCCGTCAGCGATTACGAACCGCGGCTATGCGTCATGGCGAGGCATATGGGTGAGAAACTGTCCAGGGTGATTCCGTGAGGGGCTGCCCATGCTCCGAGAGCCGGCGTTGCTGACCAGCGAAGGCATGGATGCCGAAGCGCAGTCAGCATCGAGTGAGCGAAGGCGTGGAGGGCACCGATCCGCCGGAGGCGGATTGGTCGCGGAGCGAACGTCCGGCGACGGGGCATGGGCAGCCCCGAGCCGCCGCCCAAGGTGGCATATCGAGTCTTCAGGACTTGGTTTACTGGAGCGGGCTGGAAACAACGTCGGCCGTCGCGGCGGGCACGGGGCTGGTCAGGCTCTTGCCGGCGCGGGTGGCGGCGGCGAGGAGGCCGCGGGGCTGGATGGTGACGAAGATCACGAGCACGAGGCAGGCCAGCATCGCCAGCCCGCCGGCCAGGCCGCCGTCGGCCTGCACGCCCCGCTTCGTGCTCTTGAAATACATCGCCGCGATGATCCTGAGGTAGTAGGCCGCGGCGATCGCGGCGTTGACCGCCAGCAGCACGGCCAGCCCGACGAACCAGGCCCGTCGGCTGCCCCACGTGATCGGCAGCGTGCCGTCGACCTCGAGCGCCGAAAGGGCGAGCGTGAGCTTGCCCCAGAAGCCGGGCAGCGGCGGGATGCCAGCGAGGCTGAGCGTGAACAGCGCGATCGCGAAGGCGGCCACGGGGTTGGTGCCGGAGAGGCCGTCGAGGTCGTCCACCGTGCTGATCTCATCGCGCGGCGGGCGGGGGCCGCTCGTGGCCGTCCATTCGGGCCAGCGATGGCCGAGATAGGCCAGCGCGCCGAACAGCCCGATCGTCGGCAGGACGTACGTGGCGAGATAGAAGAGCGTGGCGGTCATGCCACCCAGCCCCAGCGTCCAGCGGGCGTCGGCCGTGGCCACGTCGCCGAGCGGCCGGCCTGCCTGCGTGGCGGCTGCGGCGGCGGCCACCGCCACGCCCACGAGCAGGTAGCCCGAGTGGGCGATCGACGAGCAGGCGAGCAGCCGGCGAAGGTTCGTTTGCCAGAGTGCCATGACGTTGCCGACGGTCATCGTGACCGCCGCCAGGACCGCCGCCAGCCGCCAGAGAAGGTCGAGGTGGGCGGTGGCGGCCGGACCGATGCCGGCCGCTGCGGGCTCGGCCGTCACGCCAAGGGCCACGAGCCGGGCGAGCACCACGACGCCGGCCAGCTTGGGGAGCGTCGAGAGCACCGCGGCGTTGCCGGGGCCGGCCCCCTCGTAGACATCGGGGGCGTAGAAGTGCATCGGCACGGCCGCCAGCCGGAAGGCGGCGCCCACGACCGTCATCCCCAGGGCCACCGGCAGCAGCACCGTGGCCATGCCCGAGACCGGCCCGTCGGCCGACTGCATGACGCGGGCGACGCCCGTGAGGCTCGTCGTGCCGGCGATCCCGTAGAGCGTGGCGGCCCCGTAGAGGAACACGGCCGAGGCGATCAGCGAGAGGAAGAAATACTTGATCGCCGCCTCCCGCCCGCGGTCGTCGGTCCGCTTGAGGCCCAACAGCACGTAGGTCGGGATCGAGACGAGCTCGAGGCCGGCGAACAGGAGCACGAGGTCGTCGGCCACGCCCACGAGCGACAACCCGGCGAGCATCACCAGGAAGGTGCCGGCCTCCTCGCAGGTGCCGCCGCGATGCAGCCCCGGGCCACGACTGGTGGCGGCGGTGAACACGTCACCCGCCTGGACCAGGGCGAGCAGCGCGCCCGCGCCGAGCACCACCCAGCGGATGAACGTGGAAAAGGCGTCGACCGTCACCGGGCCGGAAATGACCGAGGCACCGTCGGCGGGCTGGCCACCGGCGAGGCTCATGGCCGCGACGATCCCCGCGAGTGCCACGAGCCAGCCGTGGCGCAGCCCGACGAAGGCCGCCCCCAGGTAGGCGACGAGCGCCGCCGCCACCAGGACGATCTCGGGCGTGAGCAGGGCGATGGAATCGAACGAGGTCATGGCGTGCGGGCGAGGGGTGGCGGGAGCATCGGGTCGGCGACCACGGCGGCCGGGGCCTCCATCCGGGAGGCGAAGGCGGCCGCGGCGGCGGCGGTGGTGCCGCGGACGGCCGCTGAAACCGGCGCGAGGAACATGCCGGGGGCGAGTCCGATCCAGAGCACGAACACCGCCAGCGGGGCGAGGGCCGCGAACTCATGCCAACGGATGTCGAGCCGCTCGCCCGGATCGGCGTGGCCGTGGCCGGTGCCGTGGCCATGGTCGTGACCGCCGTGCCGAGGCGGCTCGCGCGAGCCGCCAAAGAACACCCGCTGCACCGCCTGCAGCATGTACCAGGCCCCGAGCACGACGCCGACGACGGCGACGACGGCGAGCGTGAGATACCAGGTCTGCCAGGCGGGCGAGACGCCGCTCCAGGCCCGCTGGAACGACCCGGCCAGGATCAGAAACTCCCCCACGAAGCCGTTCAGGCCCGGCAGGCCGATGCTGGAAAAGGTGAACAGCATGAAGAACACGGTCAGCCAGGGGGCCTTGGCCGCGATCCCGCCGAGATTCGCGATGCTGCGGGTGTGGAACCGTTCGTAGAGCATGCCCACGATGGCGAACAGGCCGGCGGAGGCGAGGCCGTGATTCACGAGCTGAAGGTTGGCCCCCTCGATCGCCACCGGGGTGAGGGCGAAGAGGCCCATCACGACGTAGCCCATATGACTGACCGAGGAATAGGCGACGAGCCGCTTGAGGTCGGTCTGCACGAGGGCCACGAGCGCCCCGTAGATGATGCCCGCCACGCCGAGGGCGAAGAGCCAGGGGGCCGCGGCGGCCGTGGCGTCGGGCAGCATCGGCATCGAGAACCTCAAGAAGCCGTAGATCCCGATCTTGAGCAGCACGCCGGCCAGGTCCACCGAGCCTCCCGTCGGGGCCTCGACGTGGGCCAGCGGCAGCCAGGTGTGCAAGGGCACGATCGGTACCTTGACGGCGAACCCCGCCAACAGCGCCAGGAACACGACCATCTGCAGCCAGCCTCCGTCCGCCGTCATGGGCAGCGGGTGGAGCATCGTGGCGTCGGTGAGCGCCGTAATGTCGAAGGTCACGGTGCCCGTGTGAAACGTGTTCCAGAGCACGATCGTGAGCAGGCCGAGGAAGGTCAGCAGACTGCCGGCCAGCGTGTAGACGAAGAACTTCACGGCCGCCTTCCGCCGCTCCTCGTGCCCCCAGATGCCGATCAGGAAGAACAGCGGCACCAGCGTGAACTCGAAGAACACGTAGAACAGCAGCAGATCGCGGGCCGCGAACACGCCGAGCATCGCGGCCTCGAGCACGAGCAACAGCGTGTAGAAGCCGACCGGCCGCTCCTTCACCGCATCCCAACTGACGAACACCGCCGTCACCGACAGCAGGGCCGAGAGGCCGAACATCCAGAGCGAGAGGCCGTCGAGCCCGAGCGACAGTCGGACGTCGAAGAACCCGCCGGTGAGCCAGGGCACGTCGATCCGGGCGAAGGGGATCCCGAGTGAGGCGGTCGGGTCGGCCAGGTAGCGGAGGATCAGCCAGGCGGCCAGGCCGAACGTGGCCAGCGCCGAGACCGCGGCACTCTGCCGGACGGCGGCCAGGCCGCGGCCGCCCAGCGCCCAGGCCACGACCGCGCCGACGAGCGGCGTGAGGATCGTGAGCAGCAGGTGATCCTTGGGACTGAAGCCGTTCATGGGGGGAGGTCTTGGGGGGCGGTCTCGAGGACGGAGCGGGAAGGGTGGTCAGATTCGCAGTTGCCAGGCGAGCGCGAGCACGACGAGCAG
>Ga0214923_10002934_pt1 | contig 21963 bp, 14 predicted proteins | sample LL1510_MetaG_FD_177993 | JGI IMG/M metagenome (GOLD analysis project Ga0214923, IMG submission 177993) | Freshwater microbial communities from Lake Lanier, Atlanta, Georgia, United States - LL-1510 | ecosystem: Environmental > Aquatic > Freshwater > Lake | place: USA: Georgia | collected...
TTGCCTGGTGGTGCTACATTGGGAATAAGTTATATAGCTGTAATTAAAAAACTGAATGATTTAAAAATTATAAATTTTAACAATTTACAATCTATTTATGCTACATCCATAGGAACTTTAATAGCTTGTATTATTTGTATGAAACTAGATTTGGAAATGATTGAAACATATATAATTGAGAGACCTTGGAATGATGTTTTTAAAGTTTCTTTAAGTAATTTGATAAATATATATCAAACTAAAGGTTTGTTTGATGAAATAATAATTTTTCAAATAATAGAGCCTTTATTAAAAGTAAAAAGTTTAGATAAAAATATAACTCTAAAACAATTTTATGATTTTTGTAATATAGATATACATTTTTTTACAACTGAGATGAATAATTTTAAATCTGTAGAAATTAATCATATTACACATCCAGATTTATCTTTAATAAAAGCGATTTATATGTCTTGTGCCCTGCCTGGATTATTTATGCCTGTATTTTATGACAACGGATGTTATATTGATGGAGGAATATTGAATAATTATCCCATTGTCCCTTGTATAAAAGATAGTGCAGATAGTGATGAAATATTAAGTATATATCCGAAAAATTCATTAAATGATAGTAATGATAGTAATGATAGTAATGATAGTAATAATAGTAATAATTATAATAGAATAAAGTTGGATGAATCTTCCAACTTCTTAGAATATATTTATGTATTTGCAATAAACTCTACAAATTATATAAAAAATATGAAAGAAACGCCAAATATAAAATACCAATTAGATTTTATAAAAGATGATGATTTTAAATTAATATCAGTTGAGTCAATTTATAAATGTTTAATAGATAAGGAATCAAGAATAAAATTATGGAACAACGGATTAATTCAAGCGGATAATTTTTATAGAAATATGATAAAGAGAGAAGAAAAGGAGACATCTTGTGTCCTTGTTCCTCCGCATCCCTAGACCTAGATCTTAGACCTAGACGGAGGTAGCAAGGTGCGTGGGTGTCAATAATCATATCAAGGTAGCTATTTGCATGTCTTCGGCTTTGTATTGTCCTCTGCACAACATCAAAAATAAAAAATAAAATTAAAAAAAAAATAAAAAAAATATAATATGACAAGCATATTTAATTTAGTCGATGATGAAAATATTAGTGATAAAATAAATATAGATGAATTATACGAAAGAAAGAGAATATATGATTTAAATAAATTATATTTTTTTAAAAAAATATTGAATAGAGTGCATGTTCGTATAAAAAATACATCAAAAATAAATATACATAACAAGTTTTGTTGGTTTGTTGTTCCTGAAATCATAATAGGATATCCCAAATACGATCAACCAGGTTGTATAGCGTATATAATAGATAGTTTAAAACAAAATGGTTTTAATGTGCGTTATTTTCATCCAAATACATTATTGATTTCTTGGAATCACTGGATACCTTTGTATGTGCGTAATGAAATAAAAAAGAAAACAGGTGTAGAAATAAATCAATTTGGTGAAACTATCTACAATGAAGAAGATACAGAACAACCCCAAGAAACACAAAATAAATATTTGACATCAACAAATAAAAATAATAAAAAGAATAATTATGATAATTTAAATTATACGCCAATTTCAAATTATAAACCAAGTGGAAATTTTGATTTTTAAAAAAATATATATAATATACAATGAGATATATCGAAAACAAAAAAATGACAAAAAAAAGAGTTCAAAGGAGTGGTAAAAGAACAAATAAGAATATAACACGAAATACTACATCTACGACATCTAAACAAATTTGTGAGAATGTAGGTTTTGAGAATTCGTTTGTTGATAGTTCAGTTGAAGACGTTGAGAAAAAATTAATTAAAATGTTTAAAACTCCTTTTGCACCAAGTAAAGTAAGATTGGAGGATGATTATTACACTTATATAAACTATAAATGGATGTCTGAAAAGACAAAAGAATTGAAAACCACTAAAAAATATTATACACAAGTAGATAGTTTTCGAATAGAACAAGAAAAAGTTTATTATAAAATAAATGAAATAATTTTAAATCTAATTAAACATAACGCTGATAATAAAAAAGGTCAAACACTTAAAAATTTATATTATTCTTTTTTAGAACTAGATAGCGAAGAAACAACAAAAAAATATTTATTAACTGCGATTGAATATATAGATAAATTATTAAACCAAGATGATATACATAGGTTTCTTGCGGATGTGAATTCTAATGAAATGATTTCTTGGGCATTTCCTGTTTATTGGAATATATTATTAGATGAAAAGAATTCAAAATATTATATAAGTCATTTAAGTGTGCCAGAATTATCTATATATGATTATGATGTTTATATTACGAACAAAAACGACACAAAAGAAAAAATAAAAGAAAAAAATAATTTCAAGAGTAAATTTTTTTCATTTATAAATGAAATGTTTATAAGTGTTTTTGGAGAAAATAATGATTTGAATATTGTGGATGTATGGGATGTTGAATTAGATATATTGGATGCATTATATTGTTATGATAAAACCGAAGATGAAAATGGTTATAATGTCGTAAAAAGTGAAAATTCAATAAAAGAATTAAACTTTGATTGGAATAAATTTATGACATATTTAGGATATAGTTCCGAACAAATACCCAAATGTTTCATAGTTCAGAATAAGTCATATATAAGATGTATTATGAAAAAGTTATTAGAAAACAATAACTGGAAGTCTAAAAAATGGAGAACATACTATATTTATATTATCACAAGACAAGCAATTAGATTTAATAGAAATTGGAGAATGATATATTATAAATTTTACGGAGAATTTATAGAAGGGAATGTTATTGCATGGCCTAAAGAAGTTATAGCTGTGTTTGGAACATCAATTTGTTTTAATACGTTAATAACAAAAGAATATATAAAAGTAAGATACGAACATAAAAATATATGTTACGTTCAAGCATTATTTAATGATTTAATTCATATTTTTAAAAGAATAATAAAAAGAAATGATTGGCTTTCACCAAAGACAAAAAAATATGCATTATTAAAACTAGAACACATAAAATTAATATTAGGGAAACCTGATAATATGAGGGACGATCCTTTATTGGATTATAAAAAAGATGAAGCTTTTGGTAATTTAAGAAAGATTGCTTTATGGAGACATAAACAATTAAAATATTTGGAAGGTAAAAGAGTAGATATAGATATTCCTTATATCGATTGGAAAAATTTAAAATTTATTGGAAAACAATCGTATGTAGTTAATGCATATTATACACCAACAGAAAATTCAATATATATTCCTTGGGCATATTTAGGAAAGCCATTTGTAGATTTAGAAGAAAGAGGGATAGAATATAATTTAGCACATATTGGATACACGTTATGTCATGAGATGTCTCATAGTTTAGATGATCTAGGAAGTTTATATGATTACAAAGGAAATTTATATAATTGGTGGACTAAAAATGATAGAGAGGTTTTTGATAAGAAAGTGAGAAATGTTATACAACAATATGAATTATTTGCACATTACGATGGAATAGAGTTTGATGCATCGATTAGCACAGGTGAAGATTTAGCTGATATTTCAGGTTTAAAGATATGTGTTGAATATTTAAGGGACTTCCAAGAAAAAAATAAAGATGCTGTTCCTATTCGTGCGTTATCATTTCATGCGTTTTTCACGTATATAGCAATACAAGCACGACAAAAAATATATGATAAAGCTATAAGATCTCAATTAAAAATAAATCCTCATCCGTTAGATAAATATAGAGCAAATTGTGCGTTAGCTAGATTAAAATTATTTCAAAAATTATATAATATAAAACCAACAGATAAAATGTATTGGCACAATACGGATACAATATGGTAAGTATGGTATTTACACCCTTACACCTTGAAGATTTCTTTGCACCAATTGTAAAAGGTTTATCCATTTCAGGAATATGTTCCTTTTGGAAATGGATTTGTTCTAAAATTCCTGAATAAGCCTCAATTGGTGTTTATATAAATAATTTCTCGAATTGAAAATCCTTTACACTTGCTTTTTATAAGACAGAAGACTTTTTCTTACTGGAGAAATTCATCATAGACTTTTAACTATTCATTACTAAAATAACTTATACGAAATGTCTTTAAGTTGTTTTAGTCTCACTTGAAGGGTGTAAAAATTTTATGATTTTTTTAAAATTTCCTTATTTAATTTTTTTTTTTTTTAATTTTTATTTTTTTCTATTATATATATATAACCAATGGTTTCACGTCGCCGTTATCATCGTTCTCGTTCTCGTTCTCATTCTCGTTCTCATTCTCGTTCTCATTCTCGTTCTCATCAATTACAAAGATCCGCAGCTGCAACTGCAACAAGGACTGCAGCTGTAGCTGCCAACAGAGCTGCAAGAAATGCTAAATCTTTGTCTCAGCAATTGGGTAAAATAGCTTCACAAACTAGTCGAGTGGCAAGACATTTAGGACATTCAGCAAATGTGAAAGGTGGATCATCATCTCATCATACAGGTCATCATGCATCTCATGCATCTCATAATGTAAGTGGAGGACGACACATGAGAAGTCGTTCCCGAGGCCGAGGTATGACCCGATCTCGTCATCGAGGTGTCAGTCAAGGTGTCGGTCAAAGCTTCGGTCAAAGCTTCGGACAAAGATACGGAAATAATTAGAAAAAATAAGAAACAGGAGGAGTGTAAGTTTATGTGTGTGTGTGTGTCTTTGAAGAATGTTTCGAGTTAAATAATAATACATAAAATATGAACAAAAAACAGATCACCTTTGTAATAGTGAAGGTTGCTTTTTCCCCCTACAGCCTTAAAGATGGTTAGTGTGTTTTAGAAGGGTTAAATTTTTCATTTTTTTTATGTAGGGAGCTTTGTGTAGCCTCATACAGAGAAGAAGTCCCCTTTATAGGATAGGGGGTTTGGATGGGGATGAAACCAAACAATGTTTGGTTATTCTTTGTAGGGGGCGTAGCGAAGGGAACTTCGTCCCCCTCCAACCCCCTCCAACCCCCTCCCCTATCCCCTATCCCCTACGACCCCCCTTTCCCTTGTGTTATTCTTAACGAAGAAAGTTCGTTGAGAAGAAATTCCCTTCGCATCGCTCCCTGCAGAAGATTTAAGTTTTGGCGACAAGAAGGTGGGCGTGATTGTTGTAAGAAAGCGACGTTGATGGCTATCCAGTCCATAGTGGGGTCTCTCTCGCTAAAAATAGACGATGGTTGGGACGGAGTCTTTGCCGTTTGTCTCTTGTATCAGAGGTCTCTCTTTGTTTCATAGTTCAGGAGATACTGCACACTTCCTCATCCTCACCTCCATTATTTTAGATATTCTCCATACTAATAGTTTCTTGAAATTTTTGTTCTAAATTATCTATTTGCATTTTTGAAACTTTTAGTATTTGATATTCTACAATAGTTTCGAATATTTTGACTATTTCTAAATAATCATATTCACAAGTAATATATAATTGAACGATATATTTTCTTGTTTTAATAATTAATTGTTCTAGTATATTTTCATTTAATAAAGGGTTAATTGTAATTTCTCTTTTTTTTGTGATTGGATTATAAAAATACACAAATATGTAATTTAATATTTCCAATAATGCATCTCTATTCTTATTTGAATTTATTATCATTTTTTTTAATGAATCAGCATATTTTTTGTATAGTTGTATGATTAATTTATCATCATTAATTTTTGTATTTTTTTCAATGTCTATTTTTTGTTTTTGTAGTTGTTGAATATTTTCACAAATTTTAAAAACATTTAACATTTTAATATCAGAGAATCTTTTTATAGTAGGTGGCATTTCTTCATCATTGGAAAAAATATAATAAAATAATTTGAGGTCATTTTGATATAAAATTTTGCTTTTATCTGACATTTTATTAAATGTTTTAGTTTCGAAATCAAATTCATCATAATATAATTGTTCTAATTCAGGTATGCCTGGTTCTTGAATGATATTTTTAATATCTTGTTTTTTACTACATACGGAAGGGTTATAGTTATAAGTTTGTGGTTCTCTGAATAATTCAGTATTAAAACTTTCAACACTTGTATAATCAGGTAAAGGTATAGAAAAAATGTGTGGGTTTTGTGTAAATTGTCCTTGTAATTCTTTAATTCTTTTATCACATAAATTAAATTTATATATGTTTCGTTTAGTATTTTTAGGAATTTGTTTTTTGTTTTTGTAATCAACATTTATTTGTTCTCCGTTTTCGTTAGTATATGTATAGATAGGATTGATAGTTTTGATAATAGCAGCAAATACGTGTGCGATTTTAATATAAAATTTTGCAATAGACAAGCAAATATTTTTTTTATTTAAATTGTTTTTAATAGAAATTCTATTTAAATCTTCACTCGTAAAATAGACGAATTTATCTGTGATTTCCTCAAAAGTATAATTAGTTTTATTTTTTTGTAAATTTTCCATATTTAGAATGTTTGTTTTGTTTTCAGTATCTTCTGTGTTTGTGTATATGTGTGTGTCTTGTGCGTCTTGTGTGTCTTGTGTGTCTTTTGCGTCTTGTGTGTCTTGTGAGACTAGTGTGTCTTGTGTGTCTTGTATGTCTTGTGTGTCTTGTGTGTCTTGTGAGACTTGTGAGACTTGTGTTTCTTGTGTGTCTTGTGTGTCTTGTGTGTCTTGTGAGACTTGTGTGTCTTGTGCGTCTTCCATGCTTAGGGGAAATTGTGGATTTTCCGTATATTCCGTGCTTTGAACGTTTTCGGTAGTTTTGACATCAGTATTTTTTTTTTCTGTTTTATCTTCTTTAATTCTCTGATATAAAAATGTTATATCTCTTTTATTAAAATATTTTTCCATAATATTAGCACTAATTAATATCAATTTAGAACAATATTTATTATCATATAATTTTGTCAATGTTTGAAAATCACTAGTAAGAATATAATATGTAGCAATGTAATCTAATATTTTATCTATTTGTTTGGTTTTTAATTTGTGATTTAAATTTTCAGTGTTTTTAGTTGTGTTATTTTTGCTGTTTGTTGTTCCCATTTATAAAATATGATATTATTAATAAATTAATTAAATTTAAAATTGAATTAGATTTCAATTTAAGATTTAAATTTATATAGTAAAAAATGTCAAAAATTAAAAGTGCCAAAATTAAAAACAAGTCATTGTCTGATGATGAAAAAACACATTTATGGAATATATTTAATGAAGAGATAAATAACACTAATAATAAATTAGAATGTTTATATGACACTAAAATTCAGGATAGAGAATTTTGTGATATGTGTAAAAGTATATTGGTGTTTTCTGATGAAGGGTTTTTAATGTGCACAAATGAAAAATGTGGAATTGTCTATAAAGACATATTGGTTCATAGTGCGGAGTGGAGATATTATGGTGCCGACGATCATATGATAAATGATCCTACACGTTGTGGAATGCCTATAAATCCTTTATTAGAAGAATCGTCTTATGGTTGTAAGATATTATGTTCTAATAATTCTTCTTATGAAATGAGAAAAATCAGACGCTATACAGAATGGCAATCAATGCCTTACAAAGAAAAAGCAATATATGAAGACTTTCAAAGAATAAATATGATGGCGATGAATGCAGGTATTCCAAAGTTAATAATAGACGATGCTATTAAATATCATAAAAAGATATCTGAATACGCACAAACATTTAGAGGTGACAACAAAGATGGATTGATTGCTGCATCCATATATATAAGTTGTAGAATTAATAATTATCCTAGAACAGCAAAAGAGTTGGCAACTATATTTTATTTAGATGTCACAAGTGCTACTCAAGGTTGTAAAAACGCACAATCAATTATTAATCATTTAGAGAAAGATATGGATATAAAAGATAAAACGTTATTTTGTAAAACAACACCAGATTTATTTATAGATCGTTTCTGTACACGTCTAAACATAAATCAAGAGTTGACAAAGTTATGTAAATTTATCGCCATTAAAATAGAAAAAGAAGAATTAATGCCTGAAAATACACCTCATTCAATAGCGGCAGGAATAATTTATTTCATTATTTATTTATGTAATTTGAATATCAACAAAAGAGATGTGAAAAATATAAGCGAGATAAGTGAAGTGACAATAAATAAAATAACAAAAAAGTTGGAGAAGATTCAAGAAAAAATAATTCCAAAAGTAATATTGAATAAATATACGTGTTAATATATTTGTGTCTTTCGTATTAAGAAAGACATAAACAAATAAAATATAAAATATTAATATATATTTAATAAAATGGATATTATAAGTTGGAATATAATAGATAAATATTTCAAAGAGAATCCTTATAATTTAGTTTCCCATCATTTGGATTCTTATAATGATTTTTTTACTAAATATATATATCAATTGTTCAAAGATAATAATCCGATTCGTTTTATAGAGAGGGATAGTCAAAAAGGTGAAAGGGGTGATGTTCGTGAAAACAGGGAATATAGAAATGAGATATTTTTATATATGGGTGGAAGAGATGGAAAGAAGTTATATTTTGGAAAGCCTGTATTGTATGATACATTATTTGATGAAGGTTTATCTTCATTGCGTGAAACACATTATACACATTATATGTATCCGAATGATGCAAGATTAAATAATTTAACATATGGATTTACGATACATTATGATGTTGATGTTGAAATAATATATTACAATGAAAATAAAGAAAAAATAGTTCAAGACTTAGTATTAGAAAAAATATATTTGGGAAAGTTTCCATTGATGTTACAATCGAAATTGTGTATATTATATGGATTATCGAGAGAGTCAAGATATTATGCAGGTGAGTGTAAGAATGATTATGGAGGATATTTTATAATAGATGGGAAAGAAAAGGTTATAGTAAGTCAAGAAAAGTTTGGTGATAATATGTTGTATATAAAGCAACACAAAGAAGGAGAATTATATAATTTTTCTTGTGAAGTTCATAGTGTGTCTGAGGATGCTTCAAAGCCTATTCGTTATACAAGTGTGAGAATGGTTGCACCGAGTGTGAAATATACTAATCTGCAATTGGTGGTAGATATTCCAAATGTAAGAAAATCTATTCCATTATTTGTATTAATGAGAGCTTTGGGAATAATATCAGATAAACAAATTATTAAATATTGTATATTGGATTTAGAATCAAATAAAGATATGATAAATTATTTTATTCCATCAATACATGATTCTCAAACAATTTTTACACAAGAAAACGCTTTAAGATTTATAGCGTCATTTACAAAACGACAAAGTATAGATGGTGTTATGGATATTTTGATAAATTATTTTCTTCCACATATTGGAGAAACTAATTATACTGAAAAGGCGTATTATATAGGGTTTATGGTGATGAAAGTATTAAAAGCGTTTATGGGTGTTGAAAAGGTCACTGATAGAGATAATTTTAAATTTAAAAGAATAGAATTATCAGGAACGTTAATTTATAATTTGTTTAGAGAATATTTAATTTTACAAAACAGAAATATTTGGTTAAAAATTGATAAAGAGTATTATTATCATAGTGGAAAATATGAAGAAAACTTCATTAGTTTAATAGAAGATAATATAATGTTATTTTTTAAAGATAATGTCATAGAAGAAGGTTTTAAGAAAGCGTTTAAAGGAAATTGGGGCGCATCAGAAAATACAAAAAGGTTGGGAGTTTTGCAAGATTTGAATCGATTGTCTTATTTTACTTTCTTAAGTCATTTAAGAAAAATAAACTTACCATTAGATCCAACTGCAAAAATAGTTTCTCCACATTTACTTCATTCTTCACAATGGGGATATATTGATCCTGTTGACACACCTGATGGAGGAAATGTTGGATTACATAAACATTTAGCATTAAGTGCAAGCGTCACAAACGGATATTCTAGTTATCCATTAATCGTTTGGATTAGAAATAATAGCACTATGAAATTATTAACTGAATGTGAAACAGAATATATTTATCATAATAGTAAAATATTTGTAAATGGAAACTGGATAGGTGTCATAGACAACCCAATTGAGTTTGTTAATAATATGAGACTTTTTAGAAGAAATGGAATAATTCCTATATATACAAGTATTGCATTTAATTATAAGGAAAATATCATATATATATATTGTGATAGTGGACGATTAATAAGACCTTTATACTACAGAAATATGAAAATACAAAAGATACAAGATAAAATAACAAAAATATATTACGAAAGTATTAGTTACGATAGGAAAGAACTAAAAGAAAAATTACAAAATAATGAATTCACATGGACGGAAATCACAACAGGATTTAATAAAAAGGACATCGCAAATTTTAATTATAAAAATAATGTATTATACGATCCAAACATTCTATATCCTCAATTTAAATCATTTCAAGCATTAATAGAAAATTTCAAAAATAATCAATCAATATTGGATTTTATTGATTGTTCGGAGGAAGAAAATTGTTTTATTTCAAATACTTATGAGAATAGTGAAAATAATAATTATTATACAAATGTGGAATTAGAACCTTCTTTGATATTTGGTGTTATGGGAAATTCTATTATTTATCCTGAACATAACCAATTACCAAGAAACGTTTTTTCATGTGGACAAAGTCGTCAAGCTGTTTCATTGAATAATACAAATCATAATATACGATATGATAAAACAAATATTGTATTAAATTACGGACAAACTCCATTAATTAAATCAAGATATTTAGATTATATAACTCGTGAAGAAATGACATATGGAGTAAATACTATCGTTGCAATCGCAAGTTATAATGGATATAATGTTGAAGACGCAATATTGATTAACAAAGGTTCAATAGATAGAGGTCTATTTAGAACTACATATTATACTACTTACGAATCATTTGAAGAAAGTTCAAAAGTTTCAGGGACAATGATTAATTCTTCCTTTTCAAATATTGAAAAAAGAGTGAATATATCTAATTTATCTCCTGGTTATGATTATAGTCAACTAGATGAAAATGGAATTATTAAAATTGACACACCTATAAATGAAAAAGTTGTTTTAATTGGAAATGTTAAATATGCAACTAATAACAGTGGTGAAGTTGTTGATAATTCAACCTTTACAAAAAAAGGACAACTAGGATATGTTGATAAAGTTTTTATGACTGAAGGTGAAGAAGGATTTAGAATTGCAAAAGTTCGAATTATCGAAGACAGAACACCCGCTATTGGAGATAAATTTGCGAGTAGAGCAGGTCAAAAAGGCACAATAGGATTAATTCTTCCAGAAGAAGATATGCCCTATAATTCACAAGGATTAAGACCTGATATTATTATTAATCCACATGCTCTTCCCTCAAGAATGACAATAGGACAATTAATCGAATGTTTATTTTCCAAATTATGTGTTAATTTAGGTTTTTTTGGAGACTGCACTGTTTTTGCAAACAAAGGTTCTAATTACGAAACATATGGAAAATTATTGAGTAATTATGGATTTCATAATAGCGGAAATGAAATATTGTATAATGGATATACAGGAGAGCAGTTATATTCAGATATTTTTATAGGTCCTACTTATTATATGCGTTTAAAACACATGGTGAAAGATAAAATTAATCATCGTGCTACTGGAAAAAGGAACATTCTAACTAGACAAGTTAATCAAGGCAGATCCAACGATGGAGGTCTGAGAATTGGAGAAATGGAAAGAGATGGAATCATGGCTAACGGAATGTCAAAGTTTTTAAATGAATCATTTATGTTAAGAGGTGACAAATATTACTTGGCAATATGTAATCAAAGTGGTTGTATAGCTATTTATAATAAATCAAAAAATATTTTTTTAAGTCCATATGTTGACGGACCATTAAAATTCAGCACAAATATAGATGGAAAAGACCTCATTAAAAATATCAGTATATATGGGAGAGATTTTAGTATTGTTGAAGTGCCTTATGCATTTAAATTATTAATGCAGGAATTACAAGTAATGAACGTTCAAATGAGAATTATAACAGAAGATAATGTCGATCAGATTAATAATTTAAATTTTAAATCAAGAAATATAAACAAATTATTAAATATAGAAAATAATGAAGAAATTGAAATAAATGAAGAAATATACAAAATTATAAACGAATATAAACTTAAAATGGATGAAAAATTAAATTTTATAAATAGTAATATAGATAAATCAAAAGATATTTTTTATTCAACAAAAATATCTACATCTGAAACATTATTATCGTCACAAGAAACACAACCATCACAACCATCAGAACAAAGTATTCCTTATGCACCTTATTCACCAGCTTTTCAACCTTCATCCCAAGAAATACAACCATCACAACCATCAGAACAAAGTATTCCTTATGCACCTTATTCACCAGCTTTTCAACCTTCATCCCAAGAAATACAACCATCACAACCATCACAACAAAGTATTCCTTATGCACCTTATTCACCAGCTTTTCAACCTTCATCCCAAGAAATACAACCATCACAACCATCAGAACAAAGTATTCCTTATGCACCTTATTCACCAGCTTTTCAACCTTCATCCCAAGAAATACAACCATCACAACCATCACAACAAAGTATTCCTTATGCACCTTATTCACCAGCTTTTCAACCTTCATCCCAAGAAATACAACAATCTCCACCAAGTGGAGAACAAGAACAAGGCATTAAAATAACAGAACAATTTAATAAATTATCCAATGATTCACAAATTGTTGGATTAAAAAAAGCATTTCAAAATGAAACTGAAAAATTAGATAAATTATTAAATGATGAACAAGCAAATGAAGAAAAACTAACACCTAATAACGACAATAGTAACGATCAAATTACTATAAATATTGATACACCAACACAAAAAGGACAAGAAGACATCAAAATAGACATACAAAATAATGACGATTCAAAAGATGAAAATATAAAAATGATAAAAATTATGCCTTAGTTTGCACCACATATTAACAATTCTATCCAAATATAATATATAAAATTGATTCAAATTAAATACATAGCTTCTAACATTAACAAATTAATCTAACAAGAAGAAATAAATTTTCCGATTTACATACAATAACTTTCTAACTCTATTCTCAACCAACTTTATCCCTTCGACTTTGAGAAAGTTTGGTTTTATTATTTTAATATCATTTAAATATATAAATATAAAGTTATATTAAAATATCAATGTCTAACCAAAAAAGCTCTCTTATCACTCATATTTATAAATCTAGAATTAATATTTTACAAATATTACAGGAACAACAATACAATACCGATGATTACATATCTTTTAGTATAAATGAAGTCAACATCATGAATAACAACGACCAATTGGATATGATTCTTCAAAAAAGAGAAGGAGAAACCGATGGGTTAAGGGATGATAATTCTAAACAAAAAATATACATTAAATATTATATCTCTAAAACTTTCAGACCATTAAATCTCACCGACATAGTTGAGAAAATATTTCATATTGAAGAATTACTAACTAAAAATGATACTCTTTTAATTATAATCAAAGAAGAAATAAATGAAAACATTATGAATCTTACGAGAGAATTATGGGAAAGAGAAAATATATTTGTTATCATTATTAATATTAAAAGACTACAATTCAATATATTAAAACACGAACTCGTTCCTAAACACATTATACTTAAACAGGATGAACTCATAGAAGTTAAAAAAAGATATAATATTAACGACGATGAATTATTTCCAAAAATATCGAGATTCGACCCTGTGGCACAAGTTATTGGAATCAGACCTAGACAAGTATGTAAAATAATTAGACCCAGTAAAACCGCAGTTGAAACAACTTATTACAGAATATGTGTTTAACCATGTATCCATAAAATATACTAAGAAATATGAACGTTTAACTGAAATAACTATAAATTTAAAATATTTTTTATTATTAAAAATGACAGATTATACTGAACAAATAGATAATTATAAAGACTACACACAAACAATTAATGACATTAAAAATACATTAAATAATATTCTTGACGAATTGAAAAATAGTTATACAAAATATAAATCAAACCCTGAAATAGAAAGTTTCTATGAACAATTCAATCTAAATAAACAACAATTAAATGATTTACAAAATCAAATTACAAATATTGATAATAACTTGAATATACAATTAGAGGATATTCAAACTAAATTTGAATCTTACAACAAAAATTTAGAAAGCAGCAAAAGTTATTTTTATAAACAAAAAAAAATATCTAATTCCATTAAAGACACTGAAACTGGATCATATAAATTAATTAACGACCAAAAAAGATTATATAATATACAATATTATCAAAACATACAAATTCTATTTGGAATTTTATTTATTATTTTTATGTTCAAATAGTGCACTATTAGTTATTTTACACCCTTGAAGATTTTAAACCCTTGAAGATTTAAAATGGAACATCTTTATGTTTTTTCATACCCTTGTAAAGTTTATTTATAGCAACTCGATTAAAGTGCTTGTTTCTCTACATAAATAACTTGGTCTTTCTAATTTATTTTTGCCTTTTTGTTATTTTGTAGATATTAGATAAACCACTTGCGGTATCTATTCCACAAACCACAACCTATCTTACAACGTAACATTTCTTGGCGGGAAATCAAAAAATCAACGAAAATATGAAAGATAACGAAAAACAAAAATAAATAGACAAAAATAAAGCATAAAAACTTTTTTATTTTCAATAATAATATAAATACTTATTATAGATGGAAAATTATGACTTTTTGAAAAAGATAAGCATTTCTTTATTTTGTATCGACAAAAGATTCGATTATTTAACAACGGAATATTTTGATTCAATGGATTTAAGATACAATTATTATTCGATTACTAGTGCAGGTTCGGTATTGAGTTTAAGCTATGAAAAATATTGTAAAGGAATTTGCAATTGCCGATGTAAATGTGATAAAAATACAGACAAAAAACTAAAATGTAATCCTAATAATCCTGAAATGGAATTGTTAAAACTTAGTATTTTGAAAAATATAGAGATTGCGTCTTCTTTGGATGATATAAAAGATATATATTTGCTAAATCATCAAGACTGCGGAGCAATTAAAGCTTTTTTAAGTTGCAGTAACTATCCAAATAATCTGGGTGAAAATAATCCATTAGAAATAGAAATAAATACACAATTATTATTATTTGCAAAAAATATAATTGAAGAAAAGTATAAGAATATTACTAATGTAAGACTGGGTCTAATCGATATAAATGGTAGTGTAGCAGACTATGATGCAAAATATTGCTCTTGGAACCTAGTGTATAGGGGTATCGGCAATGATCCAAAAGGATTATGGTATGGGCTTTAAACTCTTGTTAATTTTTTATGGGATTTTGTCCCATTTACACCCTTGAAGATTTAAAATGGAACAGGGTGTAAGTTTTATTTCTAAAAATATTATAAATTATATTTATATGATACATTTGTCAAAGTTGTTTAATTATAAAATGCAAATCTATAAAAACAAAAGTATAAATATGGACACTAAACAAAAATACTCAGCTTTTATTCAAAAATGTTGTGAAATAGACACAAATTATTATTTGAATACTTGGTATAAATCAAAATATAATAATAGCATGGGGCGATGCGAAGGGCAATTTTCTTCTTTTCAAAGTAGGGGGCTACGCGAAGCCCCCTACATAAAAAATGAAAATAAAAACCCTTCTAAAACACACTAACCATGTAGGGGGCTACGCGAAGGGGACTTCGTCCCCCTCCAACCCCCTCCCTATCCCCTACGACCCCCCTTTCCCTTGAAAAACGCACAATACACGCAGAATACACGCAGAATACACGCAGAATACACGCAGAATACACGCAGAATACACAGGGAATGCCTTAAAGGTGGTTGGGTTTTTTGTTCGGATAATGGGGGGTCGTAGGGGATAGGGGAGGGGGTTGGAGGGGGACGAAGTCCCCTTCGCGTAGCCCCCTACATAAAAAATGAAAAGAAAACCCCTTACTCTTTTCCTTCCCCTTAAAAACACACAACCACCCTTTAAGGCAAAAAACGCAGAATACACGCAGAATACACGCAGAATACACGCAGAATACACAGGGAATGCCTTAAAGGTGGTTGGGTTTTTTTGTTCGGAGAATGGGGGGTCGTAGGGGGGCGAAGCCCCCTACAGCCTTAAAGGTAATGAAGGTAAAAATGAAAAGAAAAACCTTACTCTTTTCCTTCCCCTTAAAAACACTAACCACCTTTAAGGCGAAAAACGCAGAATACACGCAGAATACACGCAGAATACACAGGGAATGCCTTAAAGGTGGTTGAGTGTTTTTAAGGCTTCAGGGAATGGGGGGTCGTAGGGGGGCGTAGCCCCCTACACAGAAAATGGGGGGTCGTAGGGGATAGGGGAGGGGGTTGGAGGGGGACGAAGTCCCCTTCGCGAAGCCCCCTACAGCCTTAAAGGTGGTTGGGTGTTTTTAAGGCTTCAGGGAATGGGGGGTCGTAGGGGGGGGCTACGCCCCCTACACGGAAACAATTTTGTAAAATTTAACTGAGGTCGTGGTGTTCTATCTTGAAATAAATCAATATCAGATACGCCCATTGCTGTATGATATTGCCCGTCCTGCAAAAAAATATTAAAGTTGTATAATAAATTATTGTATTATATTATATGACGGATAATATATTAAATTTAAATAATCTAGTTGAAAAATATAAAATAACTTTATCGGATTATGAAAAAAAAACAAAAGAATTGACCGAATATGGAAATATGAACAACAAAGATGACAAAAATGTTTATTTACAACTGCAAAACAGAGTATGGTGGGGCAGTTCTCCTGTTTCTGAAAATAACGTGCAAAGTATCAACGAATGTCAAACTCTCTGTTCAGATAAATATAATTGTTCTGGTGCAACATATAATTCAAAAAATAAAAAATGTTATTTAAGCTCTGGCGATGGGAATATTGGAAATGGAAATGATTATGAATATGCTATTATCACTAAGTATAAAAATACATATCTTGAATTAAAATATTTGAATGGAGAATTAATATATATTACTAATCAGATAAATGATTTATTAAAAAACTCAACAAGTGAATTTGAAAATTTAGAAAAACAAAATATAGAAGAATTATCAATATTAAATGAAAATTACGATAAATTATTAAATCAACAAAAAGAATTAAATAACTTATTATACGAACATAAAACTATCAACGAAGAATTATTTACAAGCGATGTATTAGTTTCTAGTAATTATGTTAAATATAAACTATGGACTTTTTTGACCTTCATTATAATAATATTATCAATAAAAGAATTAATGGGAATACAAACAAATAACGCATTTTTTGTTATTTTATTTATTTTTATAATACTTATAATATTATCATATATGTTACAATCAGCAGTAGGATATTTCATTTTATCTTTGTTTATTGGTTTAATTATCTTAATGTCAAGGAAATAAAAAATAATTATATTTCATAAAAAAAAATTACTTATATCCAATAATAAAAATAAATACATTATTTATATGAGTTGTCAACAAGGAGAAATATATATCAATAAACAAAAAAAAATATATAGCGACAATAAAAATAAATATATAAAATTATATGAAAATTTCAAAGGTGGTGATTATAATCGAAAAATGGGTGTTATTTCAGGGTTGGATGGTATAAATACAGATGTAGATGTAAGAAAAAGGGAAGAACAAAGAAATCAAGAAATTATTATGAATAATGAAAAAGATTTAGAAGAATTACAAAAATTACAAAACCAATATGAATTATTAATAAATGAATATGACATAGATTTTAATAATTTAGAAAATTATATAAATGAAAGTATAAATCGTGTTAATAATAATAAGTATGCAAATAGAAACATAACAATGAATGGTGCAATAGCATATGTGACAAAGAGTGGCATATCTAAATGGTATCAAAACCCAACAATATATGACTCAACAATTGGAAAGAATGGTTGTCCTTCAAATACGCCACTAAATACTGGAATAGATAATAAATATGAATATTTAAATACGATAGGTTCGATTATTCCCACTGAACCTAATTTATTAACTGGCAGTAAAATAATACAAGGTCAATCTTGTGGATACGAAGGTGAAAATATATATGTAACAGAATTGTCATCAAATCCAACATCTACATTTATAGGGTGCTACGTTGATAGTTCAGACATAGCGATGACCAAGAAATATGGCAGATTAACAAATGAACGATGTAGACAAGTTACATTACAAGATGGTTATAAATATTATTCTTTACAAAATTATAATGATAGCGATAAAATGGCTGAATGTTTTGGTTCAAATGATTTAGATAAAGCGAAAAAATATGGAACTCAAAGAATTGAAGAAAAACCTTTATGGTCAACAGGAACAGGAGGCACCGACGCAAATATGTTTGTGGTTGGAAATGACGGAAGTTTAAATTTATATAATTCTAATTCTAATAATTCGTATTTTAAAACAGAAAAAGATAATTGCACACCTAATAGTGGTGTTTTAAATATGAGTAATTTAGTTGCAACATATGGAGCGAATTGTGGAGAAGGTGTATATTTAGGAAATGTTACAGAAAAAGTAATTGAAAAATATTATGCGGATGGTGCATCTACAAGTGATTTTTCAATAACTGCTAATAATGCAACTCTAACAGATACATATAAAAATTGTTCTAAAAATTTTGATGTATCATATGATTGTGGAGGAAAAAATTATATAGACAATGGGAACTTTTATTACAATACTCTGTCAATAAAATATACAAATGATAGTTACGTATATATAAACGATTCATCTAGTGTTTATGGTTGGTATATTGGAACAGCAATGTTAAATAATTCAAAAGCATGGGGTTTCCCCACACCATATCCCAACGGAAATATTTGTGTGTCAATCCAATCAACGAAATACATTTATACAAATAATGATATGAATTTAGATGTTGGAACATATATATTATCTTTTTATGCTTGTGCGAGAAATTGTTGTGCAATAAGAGGAGGTGAAAATCCGAATCCAATAAATATACAATTATATACAAATGATAAACAATGGGTGAAAAATATAGAATTATTCACACCTACATCTACGAGTTCTTGGATAAAATATACTTTTAATTTTAATGTGGAAACAAAACAAAATTATAGAATATATTTTGTTGGAACTTCAACAGATGATCGTTCAACAGCACTACAAGGTTTTAGTTTAGTTTCTACGAATGATTCAACACCATTGTCGAAAAGCGGTTCAGTCACTGAGGGTGGAACATATAACTTTTCTTGTGAGGACAAAAAAAATATATGTGATTATGTCTTAATGTTAAATGATGATGGAAATTTACAACTATTTAGAAGTATAGAAAATAATCCAACTAGTTTATTATTGTGGGAAACAAATAAAAAAGATGAATCAGGAAACATATACGATAATTGGAATGTAAGTAAAAGTAAATTTGGAAGAAATTATATGAAAATGGGAGAAAGTCTAAGCACGAATGAATGGATAAGTTCTAATAATTCAAAACATCGATTAATATTACAAGTGGATGGAAATTTAGTTTTATATACAAACTATTTAAATGATGTAGTGTGTCCCATAAAAGAAGACGGATATAATTATGGTGGTGAAATGACAAATGCAATTTTCCAAACAAATGAATCTGTTTATCCATCCAATATGGGGAAATTAGCATATATAGATGATGATACGATTTTACATGAATATGATACATCAATAAAAAAAAATAGTAATGAATATATAACTTTTGATAATTACAATTCAGCATCTAATGATTTACAAAATGGTGTTTTAACAACTGATTTAAATAGTTGTTATGAATTGTGCAATGAAAATGATAAATGTTATGGATTGGTGTATGGAAAGGAAAGTAAATATTGTTATTTAAAAAACTCAAATACTTATCCATATGCCAATAGACAAAATAATAATTTATATACATTAGCAATCAGGAAACCTGCACTTTATAATTCTAGCAATTATAAAAATAATATTAATTTTGTAGACTCTATCACATATCAAAATTATCCCAAAGGTGAAAATATGAATGCAAATACAAAAAAAAATTTTAACTCTAATTTTCCATTTGTTCCTAAGACTTTGTTAGATGATTATGAAAATAAAATAACAGAATTAAAAAGTATTGGTGAAAAAATATGTTCTAAAATGGAATATATATATAATCAAAATACACATTTATTAGAACAAATGAATATAAATAAACAACAATTTGAAAACAATATTCAATCATATAAAATGAAAAACAAACAAATGGATAGGTTATTAAATTTGTTGATACAAAATAAGGAAGGATTTCAAAATTTAAATATGAATGATATAGATAAAATATTAAACAGCTCCGAAATAAAAGTATTGATGCATAATTACAAATATATAGGATGGAGTAGCGTCGCACTAATATTATTGTGCTTGGTTGTATCTTTTTCAAGAAAATAATAATAGTATTCACGATATTCATGGTGATGGTGATAAAGTATCACGTGGAAGATGAAGTTATTTGAAATTGAAATTGTGTTGTTCCGTATATTTTTTTACACCCTTGAAGATTTAAAATGGGACTTTTGTCCCAAATCTAAAAGGTTTATCCATTTCAGGAATGTGTTCCTTTCGGTTATGGAATTTCTTCTAAAATTCCTGAAGTTTTAGGTAAAAGGTTAAGATAAAAATCCTCGTCACTTGCCTTTTTATAAGACAGAGGACTTTTCCTTACTAGAGTAATTCATCATAGACTCCTTACTATTCATTACTATTCATTACTAATTAACTGATATGAAATATCTTTTAGTTATTTTAGTCCTATTTAAATTCTTCACGGGTGTAAATTTCTTTTTATATAATATATCTATGTCATTGAAATTAGAAGAAAGAAACCAGCAAACATTAAATAATATAAAACAATTACAGAATGTTGAACTAAATTATTATAATGAATTAAATAAAGTTGATATATCAGAAAATGAAAAAAATAATATTGTTAATAAAATAAATGAAATATCACAAACACGAATCAACTTATATAATACTTTAAAAAATACATATGCATCTTATAATGATAATATTAACATGTCAAGATCCACAATAGGAGAACAAATGGTTGCAGTAGATATTATTGAAAATCAACTAAATGATATGAAAAAAAAATTACAAATTTTACAAAATGAGAAAATAAATAAATTAAGATTAGTGGGGGTGAATACATATTATAGTAAGAGATATACGGCACATACATATATTATGAAAATAATAGTTTTACTTTCTATTATAATACTAATTATTTCTATATTATCAAATAGAGGTCTTTTACCACGAAACGTCCAATATTTTTTATTGGGAATAATTGTAATTTTGGGTGTTTATCTGATTGGAAAGCAAGTAATAGATTTATATTATCGTTCAAATATCAATTTTGATGAATATGAATGGTATTTTAATAAAAGTGATGCGCCTAAACCATCCACATACACAACGACATCAACAGATTCATCTTCTTCTACGACTGAAAGCACTAATACATGCACAGGACAAGCTTGTTGTTATGAAGGCACAACTTATTATAGTGATGTGAATATGTGTATGAGTGAAACAGATTATAATAATTATATATCTTCTTTGTCATCTTCAACAAATATATCAGATACAACAAATACATCAAATACATCAAATACATCAAATAATAATATGGATAATAACAAAGCATTAGAATTATATGGTTATAAAATTAATAAATTTTTAAACCCTTGAAGATTTAAAATAGCACCTTTTATGTTTTAGAAAAAATAAGATAACTTTATAATGTAAAGTAAGTATAGTTTAATAGTGTCTAATACTTCCATTTAGGATGTTTCTAATTGCTTCTATAAAGAAACGGAGATGTTAAAACTA
>Ga0214923_10002935_pt1 | contig 21959 bp, 18 predicted proteins | sample LL1510_MetaG_FD_177993 | JGI IMG/M metagenome (GOLD analysis project Ga0214923, IMG submission 177993) | Freshwater microbial communities from Lake Lanier, Atlanta, Georgia, United States - LL-1510 | ecosystem: Environmental > Aquatic > Freshwater > Lake | place: USA: Georgia | collected...
TCGCCGATAGTCCTTTCGTGACAGCCACATCGCGCCATGCTGTGCATACACGTTCATTCGTTCCGAAAAACATGATTGATTGAGGAATCCATTCACGCGACCATGGCGAACAGCCTGGTCGTGTCAACGCAAGCACCTTGACGTGGTTGATATAACCGAAAGTATCGATCGCTGGAAGCCACATGTTGGCGTTTGAGTCGCCTATTAACAGCAAAAGTTTTGTTGATGTTAAATCACCGTAGGTACATCGAACCATGAAGTCAGACGGGACTTCTGTAGAAACTGTATCTCCGTAGCAACCCCTGCGATCCATTACAGCAAAGTTCGGATTGACGCTTACGAATGGCCGCAGGGGATCACTCAGAGGTGGCGTACTCACTTGTGGCTTTCGAAATTCCGTCGAGCTCTTCTGGGTTGCTTGTACGACTTCACTCCGAGAAGGAATCGAACTCAGAGGTTTCACATTCGCTGCGGCAAAGCTGCTGTATTGATTGAAAGCAAGAGAGCTAATGGCAAGTACTAACGAAAAGATGAATTGAAGCTTTCTCGGATAAATTCCAGTACGCACCATGAGTCATAGTACCGATGAAGCAGGTCTTGGGGGAATTCAGTTTGAGTTCATCAAATTCATGACTCAGCACTGAACTCGACAGTCACGGTTCGGCCCGGACTCTAATGTCGAAGGAGCCAAGGAGCATTGAAAGCGAGTAACGCATCTTCGCAAATTGGAGACTTCAGCTTCCCTTGCACCGTCCTGATTCAGGCGTGAAACGTCGAACGATACTGCGTCAAATCATTACGGGTCGAGGCGAAACCCGACACCACGAATGGTGATGAGGTGTTTGGGCTCGCTTGAGTCATCTTCGAGCTTTTGCCGCAGGCGCTTGATATGAGTATCCAGCGTTCGAGTATCGGTGAGGTCGCGACCCCACCACAGCTCATCAAGACACTCATCGCGAGTCACTACTTGACCGAGCCGCGATGCCAAGAGAGCCAACAAGTCAAACTCCTTGCGGCTCATTTCCAGTTCGATTCCATTGCGACTGACGGAGCGACGCGAGCCGTCGATACGAATAGAGCCGACAGAGATGTGCACGTCATTAGGGGCGGGCGTGGTGCGACGGAGAACGGCACGAATCCGTGCCCCGAGTTCGCGGAGTCGATACGGCTTGGTGACGTAGTCGGCAGCTCCAAATTCGAGCCCGAGGACGATGTCCACCTCTTCAGTTCGCGCCGTCACCATAATGACGGGCACTGACGTGGTGGAAGTGATCTCCTTGCAAAAGTCAGTTCCCGACCCATCGGGCAACATGATGTCGAGCAACACAATGTCAGGTTTGCGTTCGTGAAACAGGCGACGGGCGTCGGCCAGGTTCATCGCTGCTTCGACTACAAAACCGTCGGCCGTCAGCCCAATGGAAAGGGCGTCAACATAACTTGCTTCATCTTCAACGAGGAGAACAACGATGCGCCCGTCGGGATCAACCATGGTGGGATTCCGTGAGCCGAAGCGAAGAGTGGACACGACCTAGGGGTCGAGGGGAGGGATAGACCAAAGACCGTGCCACATGGTTACGGTATGGAGAGGTGGTTATCTAAACGTGAAGTCTTGACGACTGAGAGGTTGTCGCAAGATGAAACATCTATCGCTGCACGACAAGGCGAGTCCCTTCAATTGCGATTGCGGCGCGTCCGGCGAGAATGAGGCGAACATCGGCGGTAATGAGGTCGACGCGCCAGCCATCGTCGAGTCGTGATGGCTGATTCAGCACGACATCAGAGATGTCTTTCCGGGTGGCCAAGAGTTTCGGGTCGATTTCACTGTCGAGAGCACGCTGATTTGCTACCGCCAACAGGACGTTGACCAGTGGCTCAATGTCGCTCGGCACTCCAGAGTGCGGCAGTCGGCGGAGATCGCCCGAAGATGATTCCACGGCATCACCCAGTAGTCGAAGGATTTCGTGAGCGAAAGGTTCGGGGATGTTGTGACACCCTTTTACTTTGTGAAACTCAGATATCGAACGGGGTGGTTTGATAGCAAGAGCGACGACTGCGTCATCTTGCAAGATATGCGATGGCGGCCTGTTTCGGCCCCGCGCTCGCACGTCTCGAAGCATCGCGAGGCGCTGTGCACCAAGCTGTCGGCTCGGAGGAATGCTGGTCGCTCGTGGCAGTCGCCACCACAGTTCTTCGGGGGTACGTGAAGGTGCGGGAAGCGTTCGCGCAATTTCGTTCTCGACCTCTACCCACTCCAAACGACCACGCTCGATGAGTTCATTGGACATAAGTTCCACAATGCGATGCAGGTACGCGACATCAGACGCCGCGTAGTGGCGTACGGGATCAGGCAGGGGTCGCACTGTCCAGTCGGTCCTTTGGAAAGACTTGTCGAGGGCGACGTTGCAGTAGCGCTGCACGAGGTGTGCAAGAGATGGTGTCGAAAGACCAAGGAACTGACCGGCAATCTGCGTATCGAAGAGTCGTGACGGACGGAGACCGACGGCGATTTCGAGAAGTTCTAGGTCGCCGGCCGCCGCGTGCAACAGGGCGCGCCCCTCTCCTTCGAAGAGTGGCCGTAATTGGGTGAGATCGACGAGATAGGGATCAATCAATCCGACGCGGTCAGGCCATGCAATCTGCACCAAAGAGAGTTCAGTGAAATATGCCTGTCCGGCGATGAATTCCGTATCCAGTGCGTAGTCGGCATGTACGTCACGTGTTGCCAAGAGTTCACGAAGCTTCTCGTCGGAATCAATCCACTCCGCCGTTTTCCCGTCTATGACGAGAGGATCTCGAGGGGTCATAGACGCCACGCACAAAGAGAACCCACAGTGCGACGATATCGGCTCGCAGCACGGGCCAACGTTTTACTCACTCGATTCTCTCGGTACCATGACCGCACCCACACAGAGGAGTCACAATGGCTACAACACGACGTGCAACTACCCGATGGACGGGAACTTTGTTAGAGGGCAGCGGCGAGACCACGCTGGTATCGAGTGGCGTCGGAACATTTCCGGTGACCTGGCCGTCTCGATCTGAAGAGGCCAATGGCAAGACCAGTCCCGAAGAACTTCTTGCCGCAGCTCACGCCTCATGTTTTTCAATGGCGTTATCGTCAGCCCTGGCCAAGGGCGGAACGCCGGCGACGACTTTGGACACGACCGTTGAAGTTGACTTTCAGCCCGGTCAAGGTGTCACAGGGATTCGCATCGAAGTGACCGGTGACGTTCCCGGCCTGTCTGGCGAAGACTTTGCGAAAGCCGCCGAGGGCGCGAAGGAAAACTGTCCGATTTCAAAGGCCCTCGCGGCTGTTCCGATTTCGCTCACTTCTTCCTCTCGTTAGCTCACTCCGTCCACGGCACCAGCGCCGAGGTCAGAACCCTCGAAAGCGATAGGTGCGAAGTGCTACGCTTTCGTCAAAACACCCATGAAAAGGCGCAGTTTGGCCTCGAATACGCTGGTGAACGAGGGTTCATGGGCGATGGAGTCAGACACTCGTGAATCTCACCACGCAATGCTAAATCGACCCCCGCAAACCTCAAATCCTCGGCACGTTGCTGTTATCGGTGCTGGCTACGTGGGTATCCCGACCGCCGTCACGTTGGCCGTACTGGGTCATCAAGTCGTCTTGGCCGAACGCGACGAACGCCGGCTTTCGATGCTCCAGGCGGGCCAGTCGCCAATCCACGAACCGGGCTTGGAATCTCTTATTCGAGAGTGCCTCGATAATGGTTCGCTGCGCTGTGTGGGCACTGCACGCGAGGCCGTGGTATCTGCCAATGTCACTTTCCTCTGCGTCCCGACTCCACAAGATGACGATGGTTCGGCGGATCTTTCGTATGTCTTAGCGACATCGGAGGAAATTGCCGATTCTCTTCTCCTTGGTTCAATAGTCGTGAACAAGTCGACAGTTCCTATCGGTACGGCACAACTCGTCGAAAAGGCAATCGGCCGGTCCGACATCGCCGTGGTCTCGAATCCCGAGTTTCTTCGAGAGGGCACCGCCGTCGGCGACTCATTTCACCCCGATCGCATCGTTGTTGGCAGCCACGATTTAGCGAAGGCCCGCGAGGTGTCCGATTTGTTTGCGCCCACCGGCTCACCTGTCGTCGTCACCACAACGGCAACGGCCGAAACCATTAAATACGCCTCGAATGCGTTTCTCGCCGTCAAGCTCAGTTTCATCAACGCCATGGCCGGATTCTGCGAAGCGGTTGGTGCCGACGTGAGAGATCTTGTCGTTGGTCTCGGCCTCGATCCCCGCATTGGACGGCACTACCTCAACGTGGGTCCCGGGTGGGGAGGATCGTGTCTACCCAAAGACACAGCGGCGCTCTTACACATGAGCGAAACGAACGGCTTTGACTTTGAACTGCTCCGTGGCGCAATCAATACCAACGAGAGCCAGCTCCAACGAATGGTCGACAAGATTTCGCGAGGTGCCGGTGGGTTATCGGGCAAAACAATCGCCGTGTGGGGTCTGACGTTCAAGGCCGATACGGATGATCGCCGATGCTCGCCCGCGGTCGACATCGTGCAGCGATTGATGGCCGCCGGAGCGACTGTTCGGGCCTACGACCCGATGGTAAGTGAGATCGGTGACGACATTCGTGGCGTCCAGCTCGCCAGTGATATGTATGAGGTGCTGACTGGCGCTGACGCGCTGGCCATTTTGACCGAATGGGCGGAGTTTCGACTGGCTGATCTTCCAAGAGTTCACTCGCTGCTTGGTTCACACACTGTCGTGGACTGTCGCAATGTCTTTGAGCCGCAGGACGTGAGATCGCACCGGCTGCGTTATGAGGGCATCGGCTCACTGTGACGATGGTCGTCGCCGGTGGGGCGGGATTTTTAGGCTCACACCTGTGCGACGCCCTGGCGCTGCGAGGTCATCACATCGTCATCCTTGATGACCTGTCGTCGGGATCGCGAGACAACATTGCGGGTCTCCTCGACCAAGGTCACGAACTCATTGAATGTGACGTCTCAAAAGGTGTTCCCGCGATCCCTAATGTGCGAGGTGTCTTTAATTTCGCGTCACCGGCTTCACCGCCCCGCTATCAAGAGCGACCACTCGAAACCTTGGCCGTCGGCAGCGAGGGCACGCGTCACTTGCTCGAACTCGCTACGGCATCCGGTGTTCGATTTCTCCAGGCCTCAACTTCGGAGATTTACGGGGACCCATTAGAGCATCCTCAATCTGAGCGGTACTGGGGGAATGTGAATCCCGTTGGACCTCGAAGCGTGTACGACGAGGCCAAGCGATTTGGCGAGACTCTAACCACCGCCTACCGCCATGCTCGCGGAACAAATACAGCTATTGCGCGTATTTTCAATACGTACGGTCCTCGACTCAACCCCGCCGACGGACGCTCCGTATCAAACTTCATGAGTCAAGCCTTGATGGGTCGAGATCTGACCGTCTATGGCGATGGTTTACAAACGCGCTCATTGATCTACGTATCGGACCAGATTCGCGGGCTTCTCGCACTCTTTGATGCAACGCACCCTGGTCCCATGAATATTGGAAGCCAAGATGAGCTGACGGTTCGGGAGATTGCGGAGGCTGTTTTATCGGTCACGGGATCACCATCAAAAATCGTCTTTTATGATTTGCCCGAAGATGACCCTTCCCGACGACGTCCGGATATTTCGTTGGCGCGTGAAGTCCTCGGGTGGGAACCCACGACGCAGCTCCGTGATGGACTGATAGCACTTCGTGATGACTACATTGCTCGCAACATTGCGAGAGAAGGAGAAAACTGATGCGAGCTCTGGTGACTGGCGGCGCGGGTTTTATCGGTTCGAATTTGGTAGATCGCCTTCTCGTGGAAGGCTACGACGTTGGCGTGGTTGACAACTTGGCCACTGGTCGACTGAGCAATCTCGAAAGCGCTCAGCAAACGTCGCGACTTACTTTCATGCACGGTGACATCACTGACCCTGCAACGACCGACATCATCGCTGACTTCGCCGCCGACGTTGTCTTTCATCTCGCCGCCCAGGCCGACGTCAGGGTCTCGGTTGCCAATCCAGTTTTTGACGCGCATGTCAATGTGATTGGAACGCTACGCGTACTCGACGGAGCTGTGCGAGGTGGGGCAAAGAAGTTTGTCGCTGCCGCGAGCGGAGGAACTCTTTACGGTGAGGTACCGGCCGATCAACTTCCAATTGCCGAAACCGCACCGTGGCTCCCGCTGTCCCCGTACGGCATATCGAAAAAGGTCATGGTCGATTACATGCGATTTTCGCAGGCAATGACCGGTATTGAGACGACCGCATTGGCTCTAGGAAACGTCTTTGGGCCACGACAAGATCCCCACGGCGAAGCCGGAGTGATTGCCATCTTTTTTCAACACTATGAAGCTGGCACCACCCCAACGGTTTTCGGGACTGGAGAACAGACGCGAGACTTTGTGTACGTCGATGATGTTGTTGCGGCGTTTGTAGCAGCGAGTCAACACACTGGCACTGGTGGCCTAATAAATATTGGGACTGGCATCGAAACGTCTGTAAACCAACTCATCACCGCGATGAACGAAATTACGAAGGTAAATGTCAAACCAGTACGAGCACCAGCTCGAGCTGGTGAACTCGATCGTTCAGTCTTGGATATAAGGTTGGCTGAGCAGGTATTGAATTGGATACCGAAGTCTTCGGTGCAGTCCGGGCTGAACCAAACGTGGCAGTGGTTTAAGTCGAACAGTTGAATCTATTCACGTACTGACGGCCGTCTTTTTGGGCGCTTCAGTTCAATATTCACTGTCAGAAACAGATGTAACTACAACTCGTGGGTCTTCGGTTACTTCTTCATAATGAGAACACATTTCAAAGATTCACCGCGCATTGTTGATGACGTGCCAGTTACACGCGTGGGTGATTCATGGCCTAAAACCTGCTACTGAATAACACGCGGTACTGCTTCTGGGCGACAAAGGTTGTGAGAGCCCATTGAAGCCCACATGAAACTAATTTCGAAGAAGGAACTTTCTAAAGCGAGGTCAATGAGTGGAGAAATCTATGTTTAGTTTCGATCCAGATTTCACTGAGAGAGTGTTGAACTATTGCAGGAATCGACTGGCGCTCAGCCCCGTTCCCTTGGACTTCGGGTCCTTGAATTTGAATCCAGATTCGAAGCTTGACGAGTTGATTAGTCAAAGCGGTAAATCTCGTAACGAAGTAATGGATTTCTTTGAGAACCACTTAGCGCAACTAGTGATTTCAACTGACTCACCTCGGTTTCTTGCTTTCATACCCAATGCCCCTACAAAGGATGCATTGCTCTTCGACATGGTTGTTGCATGTTCCGGACTTAACGGCACGAGTTGGCTCGAGAGCGCTGGTGCCGTCATGGCTGAGAATCAAGCGCTTCAGTATCTGGCTTCGCGAGCAGGAATGCCATCGGGTTCTGGAGGTGCCTTCGTATCCGGAGGAACTGTTGCGAATCTGTCAGCGTTGACCGTTGCGCGCGATGTTGGCATTCACAGGCGTCATGTCGTAGGACGACCCAGCGTCGTCGTAAGCGCCGAAGCCCACAGTTCTGTAGCTAGCGCACTTCACATTCTTGGAATGGACGCAATCGTGGTGGAAGGTAGCGACCACCGAATGTGCCGGCGAGATGTGGAGCAGGTTCTAGAGTCCGATCAACGCGTAAAAAATCTCGTTGCGCTTGTGGTTACCGCTGGGACAACTAATGCAGGAATTATCGAAGACCTCGAGGGCCTTGGAACCCTCGCACGAGATCGCGGATTGTGGTTTCATGTCGATGGGGCATACGGTGGGGCGGGAATTTTCAGCAGTCGGCTTGCTCCACGCCTTTCAGGTATCCGGTTTGCTGATAGCTTCATTATTGATCCTCATAAGTGGCTTTTTGCTCCCCTCGACTGCGCCGGACTCATCTATCGAGATCCACAGCTGGCTCGGTCGGTTCACACACAACATGCCGGGTACCTCGGCCCTCTTCACTCTGACGACGATGAGGCTGAATGGAACCCGTCGGACTATGCGATTCATCTCTCTCGTCGCCCGAGGGGACTCGCCTTTTGGTTCTCTCTCGTAACCAACGGTACAGATGCATACGCCGCCGCGATTGATAAAGGACTTGATCTAGCGCGGTATGCCGCAACGAAGATTTCTCAGAGCAATTCCCTCAGACTTATTCGGGAACCCGAACTAACGACTGTCTTGTTCGTTCGAAACGATTGGCACGATGCGGATTACCGAATTCGATTCCGCGATCTGCTGAACGAGCAGATCGCATTTCTCGCGACCTCGACATGGGAAGGTCAAGTCTGCGGCCGTCTCACTTTTCTTCACCCGGATCTGCCCCTCGTCGAGATCGACCGACTCGTTGAGGAACTCGAAAGATGACCAGCAAGAAGTCACTGTCCAGTGATGCGGGTCCCCTAGTTAGGCGTCACTGCCGTCTTCGTGGCAACAAGGGTGAATTGCGAATTGAAAACTCTCCTGAGGTTCGTCCCGACCCTGCTTTGTTGTCGAAGGGCGCAGCTCGTCACTACCGAAGAGGTCGGCCGGGATTTGAGTGACATGCGACATGAGTTCGCGAATGGCCATCGGGTCTAACAGTTCTCGATAATCAACGTCGTCGCAATCAAGATTTAGTTTGCAAACCGTATTCTTTGCCTCTCGATACCAGCGCTCCGTCGCTACCTGAAATTGGGTTAGTTCAGCTTCGTTAATCTCAACAGTTTGCTCACCGTAGCCTTGCCGAGCCCATTTGCCACTGGCCTTTGCTCTCTCTAGTGAAACATAACGTTCACGGTGGTTTCTTCGAATAAAGACGACGTGCGGTCTGATTGTTCGAAAAACTTCTTCAAGAGTGTCCCAGCGGACGTGCCGTGGAAAAATTTTTACAACATGGATTCCAGGAGTTTGCGCCATCGCGCGGAAAACTCGATTTATATCGACTCCCGCTTCTTCGAAAGCGAAGGGATGCTGGGAGCCAGACTTTCGCTGACGAAGAAAAATTTGGAGGTAGCGGAGTCCAAAGAGGGGATACTCGACGGTGATATTTCGAATTTCCCTGCTACTCGAATACGCACCGAAAAGCTCTCCGTAGTACTTGACACCGCGTCCTGAAAACTTCTCGATAATGCTTCCGAACATCGTCGTACCACTGCGGGGGTACGAGAGAATCACAACAATGCGGGATAATCCCGTTTCGCCTGCGCTTTGGTGCCGCCGGATCGTGTATGGAAGCAGACAAGCGCGCCCCAGGTCGAAAGATTCCCGAACTTGACGCTTAATATTTTTGACGAGAGAATTCACTCAGACCTTCGTTCACACAAAATTCACGGAGTGGTACCACTTGCTCATAGGGTAATTCTCACCGCTGCTTGAGTTTCCGACCTGCTCAAACCGTCGGTCATGCCGCTATCACTGGAAAAACGAAGTATTAAAGCATAAGAACGTCACGCGAATGCTTTACCACAGGGCCCTTTGCTGTTCCCAGCAAAGGAATCTGAAACCTCATTTTCAAGGAACAAAACCACTAATTCCAGTCTTACTTTGCATCTTGCGCCCTGGGAAGACTTAAGGTAATATTTGCGTTCGGTTAGTCGGGAGAAAATTCAATGGCCGCCGCATTCGATCCACGCCATCGATCTGCAGAAATCAATCGCTGGGAGGTCTACTGGGATGGACGGCGCCATATTGTTCTGTCTGCGATTGCCGCTTTCCTACTGACGTTTATTGTTTGCGCCTTTGTTCCGAAGCAGTTCACTGCGGCTGATCGAGTAGCCATCAATATTCTCCCTGGCGCAACCGGCGGGTATGGCGACTTTGCGGTGCTTGCTTCCGAATTGGCCAACCAGTCCGTCAACTTTGTAACTGCCGATGCCGTGGTGAATCCCGCCGCCAACGAACTCGGAGTTTCCCCCGGACAACTCCGAAGCGAAATTTCAGTCGGCACAGTTAACGCAGAAAATGTCTTGGATATCCGAGTAACCGACGGTGGGCCAGCGGAAGTAGTGAAGAAGGTCCACACAATTACCAAGTACTTCGTTGAGTACATGGCTGCCCGCTATTCCGTACAATTTGATCGGAGCGAGGCCGCTCGTAACGCGCTACAGAAGCAAATCGATGATTTGGATGCAAAAATCCAAGACTACGAAGACACCGTCATGGTTCCAGGTGTCAATCCACCGCCTCATATTCAGGCTTGGATAAATGAACTAGGTATTTTGAAAGCTGCTCAATGGGCATCCTCGAGTACGCCTAACTACTCCTCGTCCGCCCTGAATATCGTTCCAAGTGTTGAGGTTCTTATTCGTTCGCAGTCTGGCTCACAGTCCGCTCCGAAGCCAATGCTGTATTCCACGGTTGCGGGTTTGATTGCTCTGATGGGTGCCGCGCAGTGGATTGTCATTCGCCACCGTCGCAGATCTCCCGTGGCGATCTGAGTTAGAACTGAATCAAACGACAAATGGACGAACTAGTCTCACGCTATAGCCGTAGGCTCCCGTCTCCTGGCCGAAGTCTTGCAATCGGTTCTGCGATGATGATCGTGCTGGTTCTCAGTACGTCCGGAGTGTTTTCTAGCGTCCTGTTTTCGACTCAGACGCCATTTAAATGGATGATGACAATCGGTGCACCGCTACTGGTCGTCGGTCTTTTCGTCGTGAGCGAGCCCACAATCCTCCTGATGATTGTGACGATTGTGATGTCACCTTTCGCGCCATATGTCGTGACTTTGGGTGGAGTTAAAGTCAGTTTCCTTTTCGCACTACTTGTCATGACCGTGATCAGTTCGCTTCTTGAAGGAACAGTTCGACCTGTATCGAGGAGCAAATCAAAAGTTGCTCGTATTGCACCGTGGTGTGCCGCTCTTCTCATAGTCCCAGTGCTTCAAGGAAATGAGTTGAGCTATCGATTCTTCTATTTGATGCTCTTCATCATTGTGATTTGGCTCGTTCGACGGTGTCAAGAGCTAAATCCCGAAGCGAGAACGTACATCTGTCTCGCTGTCGTAGGACTTGGACTGACTCAAGCTCTAATTGGAATCTGGGAATTCGTCTCAAATAGCAGTTTGAATTTGTATGGCGCGGCGGGTAAGCCAGTTTTCGCGGGGAACGGCTACTTCTTTTTGTATTTGCGAGCCGCCCGAACTTCAGGGGCTTACTTCGACCCAATTTCACTCGGCAATGTACTCGTCATTGCAATTCCCATTGCGCTGTATCTATTCGCAGATGTTTCGTTGACGAGGGTTTGGCGTGTTTTTTGCATGAGCGCTTCCTTGCTCATGATGGTGGCCATCATAATTACGCTGTCCCGAGCTGCTTGGTTAGGTCTTACAGCTGCCCTGCTCGTCACAACTTTTCTCACAAAGCGACAAAATCGTTTCGTTCCCATAACCATCGCCGGGGTTCTCCTGGGTCTCGTCGGTATATATGCTTTCGCAAAGTATGGCGTTGTAGTCAAAGAGCGGTTTGCGACAATCTTTAATCCGACGAGCATTTCTGCAACTACCCGTGCAGGCGACATCCTTCGGGAGAATCAGTGGTCGGTGTCGTGGAATGCATTCCTTGATCATCCGCTGTCCGGAGTTGGTTTTGGAAACATCCAAACGCTTCTTCAAAACGTACCAAGGTCTGGACGTTTCGTTCACCCTACGAGCGTCTATCTCGAGTATCTCTCTGGTGCCGGAATTCTCGGTGGACTCATGCTCCTGCTCTTCGTGGGATCTCAGTTGCTCGACCTCAGAACGGGGCGAAAAAAGGACATCTTGATGCCAGTGTTAGCAGGCGCGACAGCCGGAATGCTTGTCACTTGGTACACCGATATGACTGCTCGATACTATGCGGTCGGCTTCGTTGTTGCAGTTCTTGCCGGCTTGAATAGCACATCAGCTGATGCTAAACCACCCGCGATGATTGGGACAACGAAAGTTTCAACGGAACTTTCAAATTAATGAATTGCGCCTTAGTTTCGACGGCTCCCATATGGGGTGGTGTTTGGCGACACATTCTGGACTTGGCAGCGGGCCTCAGCAAACTCGGCGTCGATGTCGTTGTATACGGGCCGGAGCAAATCCTTCCTGTTCTAAGACAGAAGCGACCTGAAGTCATTACTGCTGCGATAAATGCAGACATCCGGGCCGACGTCGTCCACTTGCATCTTGCAGATACATTTGAACCTCATCACGGTCGATTTGTTCGCGATGCGGCTTCGCGTGGTTCTACCGTTGTCGTTACCGAACATCTTCCACGTTCACTCGCTAGTGATCCTGGCATCGTGGTGTCGGGAATTCGCCGTAAGCCTGGCTCCACTCAGTGGAAGACTTTGTTGAAGCGGCGCTCCCTCTCCTCTGCCCATGCAGTCATCGCAGTAAGTATCGAGACTCGAGATTTTCTCATTGAGCGATATGGCTTTTCTCCATCAAAGATCGTTGCAGTTCCTTTAGAAATCGATGTTTCCAGTAGGCCGGTAAGCCTTCCCGATTCAAATCGGTTTGTTTCCGTAGGTTCAATCATTACCCAAAAGGGCTTTGACGTTTTAGTCGAAGCATCTGCGTATCGAGCTACCGATTGGACTGTCGATGTGTTCGGTAGCGGGCCGCATCTTGAACGACTGCAGGAGCGATCCGTCGAACTAGGCGGAAGCGTAAGGTTCCGTGGATTTTCGGACGATATCTCGAGTGAGATGGATCAGTCGCGGGGCGTGGTAATCCCATCTCGTTGGGAGTCCTGCCCATATGTGTTATTGGAGGCAATGAGTCGAGCGAGACCAGTCGTGGTTACTCGTGTTGATGCTATGCCACGAATTGTGGAACAAGCCCAGTGCGGGTTCGTATGCGATACCGGCGATCCGAGAAGTTTGGCTGAAAGTCTTGACAAGCTCTCACTCTCCGAGGAGGCAGAGCACCTTGGTCTTAATGGCTTCACTAACGTTGAGAAGATGAGCACCAAATCGATGGCGCTACGTACGATTGAGGTGTATCGCGAAGCGCTTGCGGGTAAGTCTCAGTGAAGACTGCGGTGGTTCACGGATTGAACCTTGGCGGAGCACACCGTCGCTTGAGTGAGACCCTTCCTTATCTGGAGGGCGAAATTCAGGAATTCGTTCTCGATGACGCAGATCCATGTACCGAGAGCCCAATCGTTGTTCGCACGTTCGGCATTGCCAATCGACTCCCGCACCTCCTCAGACCCCCATTTCGGTACCTTGATTTCGTTTCACGAAGGATGGCGTACAGGCGTCTGAGTCGAGCGATTCGAGACTGGTGTCCGGAAGCAGTCTTTATAAGCCCATGTCGCGTCCTGAAGTCACCACCGCTAGACCCTGACATTCTCAGACGGTCGGTCTTCTGGCTTGATGAGCTATCAAGATCACTTGAAGTTGAAGAGTTCAAGCGCAATACTCGACTGTTAACACGTGGAATTTACGGCCCACTTCGTTTCATGGTTCGGCGCATTAATAACCGAGTCTTGGCGGAAGTGGCAGTGGTCCTCACGAGTTCCAAATACATGGCGGACCTGATTTCCAAGGTATACAACCGCCCGGTCGTCCCAGAGAAGTGCGGAGTTAGCCAACAATTTTCCTGCGTGCCAGAGACCAAAAAACAAGGTCACGTCATTAGTGTCGGCTCGCTAATTCCAGGAAAAGGACACGATCTCACAATTGAAAGCCTTGGAAAGTCCGGGCTAGGTCTATCTCTCGTCATCGTGACTCACCGACCGGTGGAATCAGAGATCAAGAGGCTATTAGGTCTTGCCGAGCAAGCTGGTATCGAAGTTACGTTTCAGTTTGGAATCTCGGATGGCGAGCTTGCTGAACTCTTCCGTTCTGCCGTATTTACGAGTTACTTGGCAACGATGGAGCCATTTGGGCTAGTGAGCATCGAGTCTCAAGCTTGTGGCACGCCGGCTCTGGTGTCACGAGAAGGGGGACTTCCGGAGACCATCATTGATGGCGTGACGGGAATAAGCGTCGCTCGCAACGTCGAGTCGGCGGCTGCGGCCATGCGTGAAATCGCTCTGTGGTCAAATATACCTGAGACCCACAAAGCTTGCTGTGACTTTGGAAAATCGTGGCAGTGGTCTGCGACCGCATCTAATGTCGCAGACCACCTTCGAAAAGTTGCTCAATGATCGAAACATATACGGTCCTTTCAAAGAGTAAGTGGCTTCCTTCAATACGCCGAGAACACGCCTTAACGCGCGAGGCGATTCGGCACAACTTCTCTGTTCGCTTCGTTGAGGCGGCCAGTGATATTCGGACTTTGAGGCAGGAACCGATGGAGTGGTTAAGTGGCTTGCCCGGTTCCACAGAGGACTTTGATGATGTGCACGTCACACGGAGATCAAATCTAATTCCCGGGCATAAAAATGCTCTGGCCAGAGTGCTGGATAATGCGCTTCTGCGTAGAGTTCTTGCGCCGCAAAGCCCTACAGAGCCGGTCGTAACGTATCTCCCTTGGCAGTGGTCAACTTCAGTGAGAAGTGGCCAGCGAGTTTTTGATTGCACAGATCCGTGGCCGCGTCTTTATCCGCATCGGGAGAGTGCCATTAGGAGCCAATTACTACAAATTGCTCGCGAAGCTGATGAGATCATCGTTGTTTCTAGCGAACTGGCGGAGTACTTCCCTAACCGCGCAGTGCGCGTCATTCCGAATGGTGTTGATGAAGAGTTGCTGACACGACCTCCGGTAGCCCCACGGGGGGATTTCTTGATGCTCTATCTCGGGACACTTTCCGAGCGAATTGATTTTGACCTTCTTTCGACCGTTCTCAGTGCGTCCCCAAAGTGGTCACTCGACATGGTCGGTCCATGTGCGTTCCGTGGCTTTGGCAACGATCCAAGTCCTGCACTCAGAGAATTCCTGAGGCGTTTCGATGGACGCGTCACTTTGCATGCTCCCGTGTCACGGGTTGAAGCGCAGAGATTCATCGACCGAAGCGACATTCTGGTCGCTCCTACGCTTCGAGAGTTTTCTATTGGCCAGAGTTCAATGAAGACATTTGATGCAGCGGCTCGAGGTCGCGAAATTCTGTCAACACCGGGATTAATCGCTGGTACGTCCAGCTCGCCAGCGCAAATATTTGCCGACGACGCCAATGGTTGGATTGATGTGTTGAATTCGTACCACCTTGAGGGTGCCGCTATGAATGAGATTCGGTCGTGGGCTGAGGAACAAACGTGGAAAGTCAGATTTCGGGATTGGATTTCTCTAGTTGTGCCAAAATAGGGTATGGCGCAATTGTCCGTTGTTCACCTGACGAATGCGATCACTCCTGACAAGTTAGGCGGCCTAGAACGATACGTACGCGAATTAGCCGAACAGCAGTCTCGAGATGGGTTACGAGTAGCGATCATCACGAAGAAAGTTCTCCCGACCTCACCTGCGCACGAGATCTCTCAGCATGGAGTGGTGATTTTGCGACATCGCGTTCCGTCAAAGTCGAAAAAGACATTCGCTTTGCGGTACCCCTTTGTTGTCGTGGGTGGCGTGCTCCGCGATCTTCGTCAAATTCCACGCGGCAGCATCGTGCATTGCCATTACGTATTTACAACTCTGCCACTCCTCCTGACACGACGTCGGTACATCTTTACTTTTCATGCCCCGGTGTATAAAGAAATACTTAATGAACGTGGCGGCAGTTATGTGCTTCCAAAAGTAGTTCAGCGGAGTGCTGTCTCTGCAGTCCGACTAGTCGAAAAGATGATACTTCGACGAGCTCAATCGATTGTTGTTCTAAGTGATGCCATGGCGCAAGAGGTTCGAGAACTTACTCCGCAGGGTACTTCAAAGATTGTAAAGATTCCCGGTGGCTTCGATGGAGAATTCTTCGTCCCTTCGGCAGAGCGACGACCTGAATTGTTTACATCGCCGGTGCAACTATTTACCGCCAGACGCCTGACGACTCGGACTGGGGTGGTGGAACTCGTTGAAGCCGTTGGGTGCATGCGTGAGAATGGAATTGATGTCGAACTACGAATCTCTGGTGACGGTCACCAGCGAAATGAAGTCGAGCGGAAGATCAAGGACCTCAATCTTGAAGACGCCGTCAGTCTCCTCGGGAGAATCTCCGACGACGCTGTACGCGATGAGTACCGCACTGCAGACCTGGTTGTGATGCCAACTCAGGAGCTTGAAGGGTTTGGATTGACCACAGCCGAAGCTATGGCCTGTGGCGCAGTCGTTGTCGGAACACCGATTGGTGCCAATGAGGAAGTTATTGGCCAATTCAATGCTCGTCTGGTATCGAGTGATGCCACTCCACAAGCAATTGCTGACGTGGTTAGTGAAGCAATCGGCAACCCAAATTTGATTAATGAGTTGCGGAATACCGCCTCGGCCTACGCTCATGACAAGTGGTCGTGGGGGACTGTGGCCGCTGCATACGAGAGCCTCTATGGCCGAGGTTAGCGACCAGCAAAGAAAATCAGCCGGTGGCATCCTGTCGTCTTCAGCGTTGCTGATCGTGTCGCGCCTTTCAGTGCAGGTGGCCTCTGCCCTCAGTACTGCGGTGGTGGCACGATCTATTGCGGTTGAAGATTTTGGAAATCTCAACGCTGGACTCGCAATCTTTTATCTGACCACTGCACTGTGCGACTGGGGCTTCGGGCTGTCGCTTGCCAGGCGCCTAGGTCAAGGCGATTCTCGCGACGGAATCGTCGTTAGATCAATCGCCAGACTACAAACTGTCTGGTCAGGCTGCGTGGCCTGCTGCGCCGTGCTGTACGCGATCTTCTCGGGTTGGAACGAACCACGCATGCGGATTCTGCTTGTGTTGGCACCCGCGATTGCGGCAACTGGAGTCAGCGTCTATCGACAAGTGTTGATTGCGAATGGCAAGACTCATCAGATTGTCATTCCGGGCCTCATCTTCAATTTCGGTGCGGCGACCGCGACCATAATCTTGGCGCTCAATGGCTTCGGCATTATGGCAATGGCAGTCGTTGTGTGTTGCTCTGCTGTTCTCAGTTCCCTTGCCCTATTTCGCTTTGGTCGCCAGCAGATTTCTAAAGATCGCGGAACGAGACGTTTACGACGACGCGTCCGACGTGAGGTTGTGCCTTTGGGTCTTCAGTCGTTTCTCTCAAGTGCGTATTTCACCATCGATGTAGTGATTCTTGGATACTTAGTCTCGGGTACGGAATTGGGTCGCTACACCGCTGCCGTAAAGATTCTGAGCTTTGTAATTCTCATTCCTGGAATCATTGCGCAAGTCTCTGTTATTGGTTTTTCTAGGGTTCATCAAGACGAAATGTCAACGATGGATTTGCAAATTCGATCTTGGAAGTGGCTGAGTTTCGCCTTTCTACCCGCCGTAGTCCTCATCTTGCTTTATGCACCTATAGCGGTAAATGTGTACTTTGGAAGTCGATTCGTATCCATCACGCCACTTGTTCGGATTTTGATGCTGGCAAGCGTAATCGTTGCTATTTCCAACACTATTTTTGGCGCGATGATTGCTCGGTCACGTCAACGCTGGTTAGTGATTCAAGGTGTTTTTTGCCTTGCTCTCAACGTCTCGCTCAACGTTCTATTGATTCCACATTTCGGAATAGCCGCGTCCGCCTGGATTACCGTCGTGACGGAGTTAGTGGTTGCCCTAGGCATGACGATTGCTCTTTCGCGCCATGGCATATTTCCTTACTACCTAATCCGCGCTTGGCGGTATTACATCGCAATTATCTTCGGAACAATTCCACCATGGCTCCTTTGGGGAGACCGCTCGCCCGTTGGCTTGTGTGCTTCCACGCTGTTGGTGTTCGCGATGTTCTTGGTAATGAGACTTATTCCCGAGGAATTACGTGACCTGCGTTCTCAGCGCTCACGAAAGAAGATAATCCCGGCAGAGTAACCTGTCATTCGTGACCGAGAAATCCGTATTGGTCTTGCTACCCGACCAAGGCGGTATTCAATATCACGCCCGAGGCACAGTCGAAGGTGCCCGAGAGAGTCATTGTGCGGTTTCAGACATCGAAGTTGAAAGTTTCAGCTCGCTACCAAGAATCTTTCGAATTGCGCGGCGTGCCGAGGCGATGCTGAAGAGTCGAGAAATCTTCTACGTCGAGATTGGACGAAACGAGGGCTCTACATTTCTGGTCGCGCTGCTAGCAAGTTTGCTCGGTGGCAAGAAGCTGAACGTTTTGTCGCACGACGGTACGTTGCTCGTCCGCTCACCCGGTGCCTACTTACTCGCTCGAAAGACGCGAAATTCCAAACGCGTTGCGTATCGCCTACTTTCCCCGCTTTTCTCAACTGTTCTTCGCCGGCTCTTTATCCGCCGGGTTGCTCGCTGGTACGTAACGAGTGCACCAGCTCGTGAGGCAATGCTCCACGCAGGGCTCACGCCATGCTTTGTTATGACTCCAGGCCTCGAGGATCCCATGTCTGTGACTTTGCCCAGTCAAGGATGCGAGGTAGTCGTACCTGGATTTTTGGGTCCAAATAAGGGTACGGATATCGCAGTTGAGGCGTGGATGCGTTTGAAGCTTGATGATAAATATTCCTTACATGTCATCGGTCACACCCATGAAGGATCGCGAGAATGGGCGTCTAGGCTCCATCAAAAATTGATTGACTCGGGTAAACCATTTCGATGGACTGTAGATTCAGCATCTGACCGCGAATTTCAGTTAGCGATTGCCGACTCCGCACTAATTCTTGTGCCGTATCGTGAGTCCAACCCCGCCAGTGGAGTGGTTGTGCGCGCGGTTGTGGAAGGCCGGTGCATCATCGGTACAGCTGTGCCTGCGGTTCTGTGCGAGGTAACAGATGGCGAGACAGGAATAGTCGTACCGACTCCAGAACCAAAAGTTTTGGCCAGTGCCATCTCACATCTTCTGCAAAATCCTCAACTTCGCGATCAGTACGGTGCCCGGTTAGCAGAGTTGCGAGGAAGAAATCGCCGATGGTCGGACCAGTTTGAAAGTATCGCTCGAGAGTGGCGCTGACGTAAACCACGCAAATGCCAGTTCACTTCAACCGAATAGCCTTTTGAATTTGCTCTTCCAGCAGTTTCGGGTCAGCGTAATGTGACACGAAATTGAGCCCGTTTTGTCCCATAAGGCGGGCAGCATTTCGGTCGTCGTGCATCAACCGAATTGCATTGGACCAATCGGTTGATGATGAACAGAGAATCCCAGATTTAGATTGTTCAATAAGAGAGGTGTTGATTCCCACGGGGCTTGCAATTACCGGCATACCAGTTGCCATGTACTGGAGAAGTTTGTACCCTGCTTTGGCTTTGGCGTAGCGCGTGTCGGGTAGCGGCATCAGCCCGACATCAAAGCGCGACAGACGCAGCTCTTCGCCTTCCTCTTCCCATTTCATGAATCGCGCGGGACCTTTCCATGGTTCAGAACTGATGACCGTCAGTTCTGCCAGTCCAAGGCGTGTCAATTCGTCCACCACTTCTGTGAGAAAATCAAGATAGTCAAGACCTCCTCGTGTTCCTGCCCAAACGAGCTGCAGTGGTCCTTGAGTAGACATATGGCTTCTTGGATACCTCGTAATCTCGGGAAGCGTAGGAATGACTTCGATCGATTTGTTGCTCCATGCGAGCTCTGACTTCAATTCTTCGGTCGAAACAATGATGAGATCAGCACGAGTGACGAGGCGACGGACTTGTTGCGGTCCGTACAACCAACGGGCAAAAGGGCCCTTGCCCCTCATTGCCGGAGTCTCTACAAAGAGATTGTCGTCTAGGTCAAGAATGACCCTTGCTGACGATCTTTCAATTGGACGGGCAATCCAGCTTGGCCCCATTCCATATAGTGCGCGCTGAATGTAAATGACGTCTGCGGATTTTGCATACTTCCGAATTCTTTGAAACTGTTGGAGGTATTTCAATCCATGGTGAGCAAAGTACTGGATTTGGCCCACCCGACCGGGCTTACGGTTTGGAAGTGAGGATGGAATTGCCAAATTGAGATAGGTGAATTCCCTTTGGAACAGCTCTCGGAAACGCAGTGCCCGTGTCCGCGTTGAGGCACTCCACCGCCCATGCTGTGAAACAAGGAGCATCTGCGACACGATTCAACCTTTCCGAGCCCGACACAGCTGATCCGCTAGAAATTACATTGCGCTAACAGGTCCCGACCTTGGACCTTTTGTCTACGCCTACTAGAATCGATTCTAATCCACGACAATCTCAAGAAAAAGAATTGATATGTATACCCCCAAAGATCACGGCGAAAATGGCTCATCAGGTCTGCGTCGCTATGTTCCAAGTGGTGTTCTCCTTCTCATTGGCGATGCTGTCGGAGTAACTACACCCAGCATTGTCGCTCGGGAACTTCGAATCTGGCACGTGGTGCTCGTTTTTTTGGTGCTTGGACTAAACGGAACTGGCCACCTTTATCGTCCGCGACTGCAGGCCCTGTTGCTTGACGAGCTGCCTCAACTGACCATGCGCTTTCTTGCGGCTGCAGGATTGATCGGTGCGTTGAGACTTGTACTCGGTCAGCGGTTAACCGGTGAACAATTTCACCACAATGCTTTTCTCGTCGGACTTGGATTTATCGGGATGCTCCTTTGCCGACTAGTCATTCTGGGTGCCGTTCGAAGACGCCGCCGACGACGCGGACCGCACCCAGTAATCCTGGTTGGCGGAGGCGAGTTGGCTCCTCGAGTTACTGAAATTATTAACTCGACTCGTAACTATGGACTTCAGGTGGTGGGGTACCTTGCTGACGATGTCCAAGGCGAACTTAATCTGCCGTATCTGGGGCTGTCCACCAATTTAATTTCAGTAATGCAACAGCAGCAGTCAACCGTTGCTGTTGTCCTAGAGGAGTCAATTTCTCAGGAATCGCTTCGACTCAGCATCCGCCAGTATGACGGCCCACGAATTGTCATTTTTGCAGCCGAAAGATTCTTCAGCAATGCCCTTTCGGGTTCAACCACGGAACTGATCGGACCGATTGCGTTTCAGAGACATGTGATTAATGCCCCGAAGACGGTTCAAAAGAGTCTCAAACGACTTGTCGATGTCGCTGGGAGCGCTGCTGCGTTGTTGCTGCTATCGCCGCTTCTGATCATCATTGTTGCACTCGTGCGGCTTGATGGCGGACCCGGAGTTCTCTTCCGGCAAATCCGTGTTGGAATCAGAGGAGAAGAGTTCACAATTCTCAAGTTTCGCACCATGCGTCCCAGTAGTGAGATGGAATCTCAGACGCAATGGAATATTGCTAATGACAGTCGGGTCAGCCCCATTGGTCGGTTCTTGCGCAGAACCAGCCTTGACGAACTTCCTCAACTATGGAGCATTTTGAAGGGTGATATGACGATTGTGGGGCCTCGACCCGAACGACCTCACTTCGTAGAGAAGTTTTCCGAATCAAATCCTGACTACATGTTGCGACACCGAGTGCCCGTTGGCTTAACGGGACTCGCCCAGGTCAATGGGCTCCGCGGCGATACCTCAATCGAGGATCGAGCGGATTTTGACAACTTCTATGCGGAAAATTGGAGCTTTTGGTTGGACTGCAAGATTCTGATTAGAACGGTGTCGGAAGTCGTTCGGGGTAGTGGTGGGTAGCGGCTTGAGTGAAAATCGGCCACGACGTACGCGAACGGCGCATATTCTTCAACCAACATCGGGCGGGACACCGGTAGTTGCCCTTCAACTCGTAGCAGCAGAGTTGGCAGCCGGTCTTGAGGTCGTCGTTGCTGGTCCGTTGGACCTGAAAGATCGTGTTATCTCGCTCGGTGCAACGTACGCCCCGTTGGCGCTGCGTCGCTCGCCTGGATTTCACGATTTTCGTGGGCTACTCGAACTTCGAAAGATTATCAAGTCCGTGGACATAACAGTCCTGCATTCGTCCAAAGCCATGATGCTAGGAAAGTTCGCTTTGCACTCCTTTCGCCCATCTCGCCGACCACGAAGTATCGCTGTGCCTCACAGTTGGTCGTGGAATGTCGGCGGACGAATGGCACCTCTGTACAGGATTCTCGAAAGAGCCACACGAAATTGGGTTGATGT